>OJPH01000872.1_pt1 | contig 15718 bp, 3 predicted proteins | sample 1598481 | NCBI WGS metagenome assembly OJPH01 (sample SAMN03922482, study PRJEB24848) | human gut metagenome | isolation source: stool sample | host: Homo sapiens | place: Germany | collected 2011-05 | reverse complement strand
TCTACACACTGCATATCGTCGGCAGCGTCAGATGTGTATAAGAGACAGAATATATTCAGAGTAAAAAATATCCGGAAACACAAATCAAAAATTTAAAAGTCGGTGACAGGACATTTACGCGCGAAGATATTCTCGGAGCTTTTACATATTCTAGAGATCAGTTGATTGAAGTGAAAAAGATGAAAACTCACGGTGAGTATAATGAAATAGTAGCTTTAAATTCAAAAGTAAAAGGTCTTATTGCAAAGGTTAATTCTCTGGATGAATGTCCTGAATGGTTCCTTGAATTTGCTAAAGACAACAATCTTCCTATAATCTTAATCGGCACTTAATGTAACGAATTGTAACAATATTCTAAAAAACCCTAAAGTTTTCAAAAAAAATGCCGATATACATAACATAAAGAAAAGAAAAAGGAGTAGAAAAATGGCAGACGGAATCGGAAGACTTTCAGGATATGGAAATTACGGCGTAGGCGGTTACATGCCTCAAAGAAGAGGAGATGTTTCAAAAGAGGAACAGCCTCAAGAACAAGTTTTAACAAATCAGCATGAAGAAACTCAGGTAGATCCATCAAAAGTAATGGAGTTTCTTGCGAATAATAATTTCTTTGTAGCAGCTCCGGCTGCCACTGAAGTAGGTGAAGTAGATGCAGCAACTCAGGATAGAGTGGCAGGCTACATGGAACAATTTGAAATGATATACGGCATAGTACAGGAAGAATTCGGCGAAGAATTGGCTCCTGCTGTTATGGATGTAGTGATGGATAAGTTAATGGGCATGTCAGAATAAGATTTCTCAAACATTTTTTCTACACTTAATTTAAAAAGGCTGATTAAAATAGCCTTTTTTCTTTTGTTTTGAGGGAATTTTAAGTTTTGTAAAAGAAATTTTAAAAAAGGTGTTGACTTTTAAAATTGATGGCATATGATAGTAAATGTCGGTTGAGAGAACCGGGGCGAACAAAAGAAATTAGTTCGCAGGGTCGAAAGGCCAGTGTTGATGAAGTATGAAAATATACAGCTGGAGGAAATTAAGTAATCCGGTCATCCTCACAAAATAAAAGCCTGAATTTAAATTTATAAATAGCAAAGAATTAAAATAAAGGCTTGTTGTTTATCTGAACCTTGACAACAGAATAGCTGAAGACGAATAAACTTGTTAATTCGTTGAATGATAGGACAACAAAAGTTAAGCGTGAGCTTAGCGTTAATGAGCTAGAAATCACCGCGAGGTGTTTTTTAATAACTTTCTGACAATGGAGAGTTTGATCCTGGCTCAGGACGAACGCTGGCGGCGTGCTTCATACATGCAAGTCGAACGCGAATCGGTAGCTTGCTACCGAGGAAAGTGGCGGACGGGTGAGTAATGTGTAGAGAATCTGCCCTAGAGCGGGGGACAACAGCTGGAAACGGTTGCTAATACCCCATATGAGCGTATCTGAAATGGTATTCTTGAAAACTCCGGTGCTCTAGGATGAGTCTGCATCTGATTAGCTAGTTGGGGGTGTAATGGACCACCAAGGCGACGATCAGTAGCTGGTTTGAGAGGATGATCAGCCACAATGGGACTGAGACACGGCCCATACTCCTACGGGAGGCAGCAGTAGGGAATTTTGCGCAATGGGCGAAAGCCTGACGCAGCAACGCCGCGTGATTGATAAAGCCCTTCGGGGTGTAAAGATCTGTCAGTGGGGACGAAACTTGACGGTACCCACAGAGGAAGCACCGGCTAACTCCGTGCCAGCAGCCGCGGTAATACGGAGGGTGCAAGCGTTGTCCGGAATCATTGGGCGTAAAGAGTTCGTAGGTGGTTTGTTAAGTTTGGTGTTAAATGCAGAGGCTCAACTTCTGTTCGGCATCGGATACTGGCAGACTAGAATGCGGTAGAGGTAAAGGGAATTCCTGGTGTAGCGGTGAAATGCGTAGATATCAGGAGGAACATCGGTGGCGTAAGCGCTTTACTGGGCCGTAATTGACACTGAGGAACGAAAGCCAGGGTAGCAAATGGGATTAGATACCCCAGTAGTCCTGGCCGTAAACGATGGATACTAGGTGTTGCGGGTATCGACCCCTGCAGTGCCGTAGCTAACGCGTTAAGTATCCCGCCTGGGGAGTACGCACGCAAGTGTGAAACTCAAAGGAATTGACGGGGACCCGCACAAGCGGTGGAACATGTGGTTTAATTCGAAGCAACGCGAAGAACCTTACCAGGGCTTGACATCTAACAAACCTTTGTGAAAGCAGAGGGTGCTCTTCGGAGAATGTTAAGACAGGTGGTGCACGGTTGTCGTCAGCTCGTGTCGTGAGATGTTGGGTTAAGTCCCGCAACGAGCGCAACCCTCGTCGTTAGTTGGTACTATCGGTATACTTATAGTAACCTCTCTAGCGAGACTGCCGGTGATAAACCGGAGGAAGGTGAGGACGACGTCAAATCATCATGCCCCTTATGCTCTGGGCTACACACGTGTTACAATGGCCGGTACAATGAGCCGCCAACTCGCGAGAGTGAGCAAATCTCTAAAAGCCGGTCTCAGTTCGGATTGCAGTCTGCAACTCGACTGCATGAAGTCGGAATCGCTAGTAAACGCAGATCAGCACGCTGCGTTGAATACGTTCCCGGGTCTTGTACACACCGCCCGTCACACCATGGAAGTCGACCACGCCCGAAGTACGTGAGCTAACCGTAAGGAAGCAGCGTCCTAAGGCAGGGTTGGTGACTGGGGTGAAGTCGTAACAAGGTAGCCGTACCGGAAGGTGTGGCTGGATCACCTCCTTTCTAGGGAATAATTCGGTAGAGCCAGTGAGCTCAAAAAAAGCCGACATTTCCAAGGTCGAAGCCGATGAAGTTATACAACTTACTATTGTTCATTGTATAATGGAGGCTGAATTAATAAGTTGTCTTTAGTCTATTTTGTTATCAGAGTTCAATCTCTGGTTGTACATTGAAAATTGCATAAGATATAAGCGTATATCAAGAATGCGTAAGCCGGTGCGCAAGCACTACGGCGCGCAATTTATTTGATAAACTGTTATTAAATAAAGTTAATGATATAACGTAATCATCAATGAATAACCTAAATATTAGGTAAAGCTACAAAGAGCTAATGGGGAATGCCTTGGTACTGACAGCCGATGAAGGACGTGTAAAGCTGCGATAAGCTGCGGGGAACTGCTAAAAGGTCTTGATCCGCAGAAATCCGAATGGGGAAACCCTATCAAGTTAAAACTTGATAACTCACAAGTGAATACATAGCTTGTGTAGAGGAAAGCCTGTGAACTGAAACATCTTAGTAACAGGACGAAGAGAAAATAACCCAATGATTCCGAGAGTAGCGGCGAGCGAAATTGGAAGAGCCTAAATTGTGTGTACGTGATAGCCTGCAAGCGTTGTGCACATGAGGTTGTGGGACTTGCATCATATTTTGCAGAATATGGATTGAGTTAGAAAATTATTTATTAGTTAAAGTCAACTGGGAAGTTGCGCCATAGAGAGTGATAGCCTCGTAAACGACAATAAATAATCTCAAGTAAGTATCCCGAGTAAGGCGGGGCACGTGAAACCCTGTCTGAATCCACCGGGACCATCCGGTAAGGCTAAATACTAGTCAGTGACCGATAGTGAACGAGTACAGTGATGGAAAGGCGAAAAGAACAGTGAGAAGCTGAGTGAAATAGACCCTGAAACCGTTAGCTTACAACCAGTCAGAGCACAATTAATTGTGTTATGGCGTGCCTGTTGAAGAATGAGCCGGCGAGTTATTTTTTGTTGCGAGGTTAAGGAGATCATATCCGGAGCCACAGGGAAACCGAGTCTGAATAGGGCGTTAAGTAACAGGAAATAGACCCGAACCTTGGTGATCTAACCTTGACCAGGATGAAGCGTGGGTAACACTACGTGGAGGTCCGAACCAACCGATGTTGAAAAATCGGTGGATGAGTTGAGGTTAGGGGTGAAATGCCAATCGAACCAAGAGCTAGCTGGTTCTCCCCGAAATGCGTTTAGGCACAGCGTTGGATTTATCTTGCAGGAGGTAGAGCACTGGTTTTGTGCGGGCGTCGAAATGATGTACCAAACAATGTCAAACTCCGAATACCTGTAATGTCATTATCCAGCAGTGAGGCTATGAGTGATAAGATCCATGGCCAAGAGGGAAACAGCCCAGAACGCCAGTTAAGGTCCCTAATATATGCTAAGTGGTTAAGGAGGTAGAGTTACTGAGACAACCAGGAGGTTGGCTTAGAAGCAGCCATCCCTTGAAAGAGTGCGTAATAGCTCACTGGTCAAGTGACTCCGCGCCGAAAATACACCGGGACTAAAGCATATAACCGAAGCTGCGTCATATAGTTTACTATATGGGTAGGGGAGCGTACTGTAGTAAGACGAAGCTAGAGTGAAAACACTAGTGGATGAGGCAGTAGTGAGAATGTCGGCATAAGTAGCGAAAACATTGGTGAGAATCCAATGCACCGAAAACCTAAGGTTTCCCACGGCAGGCTCGTCCGCGTGGGGTTAGTCGGATCCTAAGCTCAGGCCAAACGGCGTAGGCGATGGACAATAGGTTGATATTCCTATACTATCTGATAATCGTTATCAGAAGCGGAGGGACGCAAGAGGATAAGCACGCAGTCGACTGGAAGAGACTGTATAAGCGTGTAGCTAGGTTTGACAGGAAAATCCGTCAAATCGTTAATGTGAGGCGTGATGTGGAGAGTCTACGGACTCGAAGGTGTTGACTCCAAATTGCCAAGAAAATCTTCGCTCTCGAGATTATTGGGTATCCGTACCGTAAACCGCCACAGGTAGGTTGGTAGAAAATACTAAGGTGCGCGAGACAACTCTCGCTAAGGAACTCGGCAAAATCACCTCGTAACTTCGGGAGAAGAGGTACCCTGGTAGCGTGAAGCGATTTACTCGTGAAGCGTGATAGGGTCGCAGTGAATAGGCCCAAGCGACTGTTTACCAAAAACACAGGTCTCTGCTAAGTCGATCAAGACGATGTATAGGGGCTGACGCCTGCCCGGTGTCGGAAGGTTACGCGGAAATGTTAGAAGCAATTCAAAGCATCGAAGCTAAGCCCCGATGAACGGCGGCCGTAACTATAACGGTCCTAAGGTAGCGAAATTCCTTGTCAGGTAAGTTCTGACCCGCACGAATGGCGTAACGATTTGGGCGCTGTCTCGGCGAGAGGCTCGGCGAAATTGGATTATCCGTGAAGATACGGATTACGTGTACCAGGACAGAAAGACCCTATTGAGCTTTACTGTAGCTTGAAATTGAATTCGGGTTCTCATTGCGCAGTATAGGTGGGAGACTATGAAGCTTGAACTTTGGTTTAAGTGGAGTCATCGTTGAGATACCACTCTGTGAAAATTTGGATTCTAACCTTGATCCCTCAAAGAACAGGGCAAGGGACAGTTTCTGGTAGGCAGTTTGACTGGGGCGGTCGCCTCCTAAAAAGTAACGGAGGCGTTCAAAGGTTCCCTCAGGTTGGTCGGAAATCAACCGTTGAGTGCAATAGCAAAAGGGAGCTTGACTGTGAGACCTACAAGTCGAGCAGGTACGAAAGTAGGATATAGTGATCCGGTGGTTCTGCATGGAAGGGCCATCGCTCATCGGATAAAAGTTACCATAGGGATAACAGGCTTATCTCCCCCAAGAGTCCACATCGACGGGGAGGTTTGGCACCTCGATGTCGGCTCGTCGCATCCTGGAGCGGTAGTACGTTCCAAGGGTTGGGCTGTTCGCCCATTAAAGCGGCACGCGAGCTGGGTTCAGAACGTCGTGAGACAGTTCGGTCCATATCCGGTATACGCGCAAGAGATTTGAACGGAGTCTTCCTTAGTACGAGAGGACCGGGAAGAGGGGACCTCCAGTGTACGGGTTATTCTGCCAAGAGTAAACGCCCGGTAGCTGTGTTCCAAGCGGATAAGTGCTGAAAGCATATAAGTACGAAGCCCACCGTAAGATGAGATCTCTCATAGCATAAGCTAGTAAGTCCCGTTGCAGATTACAACGTTGATAGGTCGCAGGTGTAAGAGTGGCAACATTTTCAGCCGAGCGATACTAATAGGACGAGGGCTTTCCTTAATAAGGATAGAAATTGATGAAAAGCGTCGCTTATATCATTATGCAATTTTGAGCGTATTCAAAGAATTCGCTGGTGACCAAGCGTAGGTAAACCACCCGTTCCCATCCCGAACACGGTCGTAAAGACCTACTGCAGCGACAATACTTGGCGGGCCACCGCCTGGGAAGATAGCCCGTTGCCAGCATCTATTTTAAAATAAGAACCGAGAATTGATTGGAAAGTCAGTTCTCGGTTTTTATTGACGAAGAAAACTGTTTTTTTTTTTTTTTTGAGCGGGAAATAAATCAGTTCCTGATTTATTTTCGACCGCCACCCACCCCGGCCACCTAACAATATCTAACGGCTATATAGAAAACACCACTCTTGAAAACTCCATGGGACTAGATAACTCTAATAAATCCAGCTATGCTCTCGGATCCATTATGACAATTACTACTACTGCAGCGGTGACAGGGGATACTACGCTAAAGGAAATTATAGATACACTAGGTACTGCTGATAAAGTCAAAGATGGATACACTTTAAGATTTAATTCTAAAGACTTAAATGTTTCACAAGACACCACCATTAACGATCTTATAAATCAAATTCACCAAAAAGGCGGTTCTGCTTCTATAGATGCGACCGGAAGACTCGTCGTTACGGGCGGAACGCTTGACGGTACTGTTGCTTCTGCTTTAGGTATTACTTCTATTACAAAAACTGAAGCGGTTTCGTCTACTGGTAGTACACTTTTGACTACTAAAACAGAGTATGCTGATTTAGATACTAAACTTTCTGAGGTGGGGCTTACCGGAGCTTCAAATATTATTGTACATGACCAGCTAGGAAATGCTCTGAAGACCATTAACATTGATAATACTGCTACGATTAGGGATGTTTTTGATAAATTAAAGGCGGAAGGTATTGATGGGATTATTGCTAACGGCGTCATTTCTTTAGATTCTGCTGAAAATAAGTTCATTACGGGGACACTGCCCACTGCACTAGGCATAACCACGCAGACTGTTACACAGATTGTTAACACTACGGCTTCATCTACAGCACCGGTTACATTTACCGGGACGGCGGTGGCAGATGCGACGACGACTATTAATTCTATTATTGCTGTCAATTCCGCGAACAACAAGATTACTGTTTATAACAAGGACAACAACCCTATTGCTACAATTACTATTAGCACCACAACTACACTGGATGAGTTATTCAAGGAACTCGCTAAGCATGATATTAATGCACAGATTAATGACGGGTTAATTTCATTTGATTCGCCATCAGGAAATTATGTGAAGGGGCCCATTATTGATGCATTCGGAATGACACCTACGACTATTACCGTAACAACTACGGTCGGAAAATCTTCCACTTCTACGGCTGTAGTATCATACACTGTTGCCAATAATGCTACTATTAACAACACTCTCGCTCAGATTGGAATTAACAAGGCTAATACAATCACGGTACATAAATCTGATGGTACTACTCTGAATACGGTGATTGCTAATAATACAACTATAGATGGGGTATTTGATATTTTAGACCAGTATGGAATACAAGGTGTGATTTCGGAGGGGATTATTACACTCACATCTGCTGATGGAGCATATGTGACTGACGCTTCCGGGTCGAATCTGCTTGCAACACTCGGAATTAAAACTGAATCTTACACGACTACAACCACTGTTGGAAAGGCCAATACATCATCTGCAGCTGTTACATATACAAATACTGAAGTCGCAACAAAAGACACCCTTATTAGTTCGTGCATTGATGTTTCTTCAGGAAATACTTTGATTATAAGCAACAGGAGTAAGCAGCCCATAGATACCATTACGGTGACTCAGACCATGACATTTGAAGATTTATTTGAAATGCTTAAGTTAAATGGTATTGAGGCGAAAATGGTTAATGGTATCATTACACTTAAGTCTGAAAATGCCAACTATGTGTCGGGGGATGTGGCTGACAAGTTAGGGATTTCTGTCGTCAAATACATTGGCGTAGGGACTGGAGGTGGAGGAGGAACGCCAGGATCTACTATTGAAGGCGGGGCTACCGTTGAAGAAGCTTTACTTGCTCAATTCGCTTATTTCCTTGGATCCACGACGACTATTAACATTAAATCTTCCGATGGAGCGATTATTGCCTCACAGGAATTCTACGGATATGCTAAAATCTCTGATCTTATTAACTTCTTCACAAAATACGGTATAGACGCTAAGTTAGAGGACAACATTCTTAAGCTTGACAACGACAACGGCATTTATGCGGAAGATGCTACTACCGGAGGACTGCTTACACAAATTGGGGTCGGAGTGACCACTAAACAAGTCGCTACTAACTTCCTTACAGTTATTACTCAATCTAGTGCCAGCGGAGCAATAGCTATCTCTGGAGTTGACACACTAACAGCGGGGAATGTATATTCCATCTCATCCCTCACTGATTTGAATAAACTCGCGTCATTGGTTAATTCCGGACAAACTAGTAATTGTACGTTTATACTAACTAATGATATTGATATGTCAAATTTCCCTGGATATACACCTATAGGTACTGAATCTAATCAGTTTAATGGTACGTTTTATGGTAATGGACATGTAATTTCAAATCTTTCTATTAGCGCTGCTGGAACTAGCTATGTAGGACTATTTGGAGTGACAGGCAGTTCTGCACGTATATTAGATTTAGGTATAGAAAATGCTATCGTGAGTGGCGGCAACTATGTCGGAGTAATAGCAGGTAATTCTGCTGGTACGATTACTAACTGTTACGTCAAGGGGAATGTTAAGGTAAATGGTAATGGAGGATATAAAGGTGTAATTGCAGGTTACTCAACTAATACGATTCAGTCCTGTTATACTTCGGGTAGTGTAACGGTTGATGGTGGTAGCTATATAGGCGGAATTGTCGGATATGCTTCCTGCGTAATAACCTCAACATTTGCAGAAGGGATAACTGTCAATGGTAACTCTGACGTTGGTGGTCTTGTTGGGAGGCTGGTTGCAGGAAGTCTATCTAATAGTGAAGTCAGAGGTACGGCAAATATTACATCTAGTTATTCTAATACATATAGCAACGCTGATGCATTTGCAGGAGGGTGCGTTGGATACTCAAAAGGAACTCTTTCAAATCTTAAAGTTAGTGCGACAGGTACAATCACTGCACATGGGAACTATGTTGGCGGGATTGTTGGTAAGCTGGATACAACTAGTATCACCAATTGTTCTTCCAGCTTAAATATTTCTCTCAGTGTAACAGATAATAGTGGTTCTGGAGAAAGTGGCAATACTGTTACTCAAGCATACACAGGCGGGATTGTTGGCGGATTTGGTTCTTGGTCTTCTTCTGTGTCACAATGTGCATATTCCGGTACAATTACAACATCTGGAACAGGGGCATTTAATTACCTCGGCGGGATTGTTGGAATGACAGGAACTATTAGTAATTGTACTACATCCGGTGCTATCAATATGACAGGAGGCATAATGCAGTGTATTGGAGGGGTAGCTGGCAGTATTCAGGCTACTGCTACTAACTGTATTTCCAATATGTCAATGACTCTTAACTCAAATGCAAACAAGTATGCGGTACACAATATACAATATGTTGGAGGTATTATTGGTAGGGGTTATACAATAACAAACTGCACAACAAATGCTACAATTACTGCTTCTGCATCAAATTCATATGATAACAGTTATGCAACAATCCAATATCTTGGCGGACTCGCTGGATATATTAGTAATATTAGCAGCAGTTCAACATCAGGTGCAATAAATATTACATCAGGCTCTCAGGCTCAATATATTGGTGGAGTAGCTGGATACTTGATTAATGCTGCCAATAAATCTTATTCTACCATGAATATTAATGTAACTCCAAGAGGTAACTATATTGGCGGATTTGCTGGAAGGGCCAACTATGCAACAATAAATCAATGTTATACAACCGGTAATGTTACTGCTGCAAATTCTTCTTCTTCACATGTAGGCGGTTTTGTAGGTTACATGAACGGAGGTTCTATTAATCAATCCTATGCGACCGGTAATGTAACCAGTAATGGAAATTATGTCGGCGGATTTGTTGGAAACGCCTACGGAACAATTAATAATAGCTATACTACCGGTAACGTAACTGGTAATGGAACTTATGTCGGCGGGTTTACCGGACAGGGCAATGGATATTACAATACCTGTTATGCCTCAGGGACTGTCAATTATACTGGTACTTCCAGCTATTATGGAGGATTTACAGGCTCTTCTAACTATTCTCTAAAAAACTGTTATTACAACAATGCTAATTCGACTGGATTAAGCTCTGGCTACGGAACTGGTATTTCTTTAGCTGATATGCAGAATCAGGCTATAATGACTGCTAACGGGTTTACTTCTGCGGGTGGGTGGAAATATGAGAGTGGAAAAACTCCGCTGCTTAATTACTCCATTTCGATAAATGCCGGAGGTAAAACTTCCTCGGATGGATTTGATATTACTTTCTACACCGTCCAACGTCCGGTAAATACGAATTCCATCATCTTGTACCGCAACTACGAACCAGGTACAGGAGGCTCTGGGTCAGGCGGCGGTGGAGCCGTTGCAGTAACAATTTTAACGAATTCAACCTCAGATCAGCAGCTATACGACACAATAGCCAACATGACCACCGACACACTATTTGAACTTCTGGGTATCAAAGGAACAGACACCGGATATATAACCGTCATCTCAAACGGCACCCAGTATATAGTAACCGTAAAAAGCTCAGATACCCTTGATGACATCATCTCTACCCTTGCCGGCTACAACGTATCCGGCTCAGTCCACGAGGGTAAACTAAATATTACCGGCACAGAAGAAGGCTACATCTCCGGAATGACAGATAATGTCAAAAACGCCCTGAGATTCAATACAGGCCTTAATAATACGTATACAACCGTCACGGAAACCCATTACTACAACACAAACTCCAATAAACAACAGTATAACTCCACCCTAAGCCTTAACAGCAGCACAACCTACGCCCAGCTGGGCATGAGCGCAAACGGCACCATCACCGTAGGCTGCGAAGGTGCTTACTACACAATTACCGTCAAAACCTCCGATACCATAGACGATACCCTAACAACCCTCGCCGGACTCGGTATCTCAGGAAGCATTAAAGACGGTAAGCTGACTCTCACAGGAACACCAAACGGATTTATCCAAAATATCTCCGATAACGTAAAAAATGCCCTCAAACTTAAAGCAGGCGCAAATGAATCATATATAACAAGCACAAAAACTATCTGTGATAACAAAACATCTGGTGACCTCGTTTCTACTAGTAATAACATTAAAATTGACTACGATACTAAACTCTCTAATATAAACGGGTTTAATAACGGTAACGGAAACCTGATTATACACCAAACTAACGGAAAATTCACAACTATTAGCGTCAATGCATCCTCAACATTATCCGAATTCTTTACTCAAATATCAAAATACGGACTCGTTGGTAATATAGATTCCTCCGGAAAAGTATCAATCGAAGGTATCGGTAACGTATACATGCAAGCCGCATCCGGAGGTTCAAATATCCTTACCGCACTTAAACTCTCCAACGTTATCAATAACGTCCAAACTGTAACTGTGAACAGAACCTCAAATATCCTCTCACATACAGTAAAAGTCGCCGCTACAGGCGCAACACAGCTCGGAAACCTCTCCGACTCAACAGGCAAAACCATGGGAACCGGAAACGGTACAATTATTCTGTCCACAACTTCCGACGCAGGAAATAAACTGGTAACCCTTACATTCTCCAGAACACAAACTATCTACGACGTCATTGATAAACTCGCTGAATACGGAATCCAAGCCTCTCTAGATGCGCTCGGGAAATTCACTGTAAACTCCTCTACACTCACCGACTTCGATATATCCGGTAACCTCGGTGAACTACTGATGGGAACTAATTACTCAAAAGACTACGGCACTAGCAATACATACAATATATCCACAAACTTAATACAAACAACTATAGGACCTATGACAAAAGATACACCGCTCGCTGCTTTTGGAATAACAAGCGGAAATATCCTCATTACACAACAAGGCGTTAACTATACTGTAAATATAGATACTACCCAAATCAAAACCGTAGCCGACTTCATGAACCTCCTCGCAGAATACGGATTTAACTCCGATATCGATGCCGCAGGAAGACTCTCTGTGTCTGGTATAGGCGAAAGCTACCTGACCTCAATAACCGGAGGATCAAATATCCTAGATGTGTTCGGACTCACAGACTGGTCACTCGGTGAAATTACACAAACCTCCGACCACCTCGCTGACTACGAAACTATAGTTAAAGAAACAACCCTGGATACAAAACTAAACCAGCTAACAGATAAAAACGGCAGCTCACTAGGCATCACAAGCGGAAATATCTACGTATATCAAGACGGTACCCGATACCTCGTTAATATTAATAACGAAGATACACTCCAAACTCTTGCCTCCAAACTCTCACAATACGGAATAACAATGGGCCTTGACTCTAACGGAAAACTATACTTTGACGGCACAAATAACAGCTACATGACTACACAAGGAATCTCCTCTGGTGCATCAAATATCCTTGCAAAACTTAATATTGCGGATAACTGGAATACCCGATACGACTCTATAAGCGAAAACCTCGAATACACCGTAGAAGTCGATAACAGAATTGACGGTAATACAAAATTAAGCGAACTGCAAGATAAAGACGGAAATAACCTTAATATCTCAGAAGGAGCTTTCTACGTCTACAACAACGGCGTTCGTACTACAGAATACATAACCGCCGATATGACAGTAAATGACTTCATGGCTCTGCTAGCCCGAAATGGCCTCATAGCAGATATCTCAGAAGACGGCTCAATATCCGTAGGCGCATATAATAACACATACCTCGCTACATCAGCAACATCTGGAGCTAACTCAAATATAGTATCAACACTCTTCGCTGAATGGGATTTCGTTAATATCTATACATCCAACGGACTCACTATCCCTAAAGACGTCATCAAAGCCGTTACCAGAGATACTAAACTCTCAGATATCAACGAAGGAACATATCAAGAAGGCTTCATAACCGTAGTCAAAGACGGTATACAAACAAACATAGAACTCACCGCCGACGATACTATAGGAACACTAATGGATCAGCTGGCTCTCTATGGCTTTGAATCAGTACTTAACGAAAATGGACAGCTGATACTTAAAAATACAGGAAATAGCCTGCTCCAAAAATATACAGGAACCGGACAAGCTTCAAATGCTCTAGAACTGCTCGGAATTGACCTCAATAACTGGATCCAGACAAATACCTACGAAAGCGAAACGCTTAACGTTGTAACTACTACCACAATCGACTCCGATGTAACAAGAGATACTCTCCTTTCAAAACTGGGAGTTACAACCGGCGAATACTACATCTACAATAACGGCGTAAAATATACCGCATACATCTCCACCGGAGAAACAATGGGCTCATTCCTCGATACCCTAAAATCTTTCGGAATAGAAACATCACTCGTTTCCGACGGAGATAGCTCAATTCTTACTATCATAGGTTCAGGTGACTCATACATAACTAAGTCCAATAGCACTACTAACGCCTCTAACGTTGTAGAAAAACTTTTCGGCTCCAATAACCATAATACCAGCTATAAATACGAAGGACTTGAACAAACATCAACACTAGTAACCACTTTTACCGCCGCAACAGAAGATACACTACTCAGCTACTTCAATAAACCGTGGGGAAGCGATACCCTCAAAGCTGAAGGATCACTCGCGATTATAGTTAACGGGGAAAATGCAAAAATCGAAATTACCGAAAACGAAACCTTCGGATCATTGATTAAAAAGTTTGAAGCACTTGGACTCGAAGCTTCTATGACCTCTGACGGACAATTGATTATACAGAGCGGATTCGATACTTTCACTATAGATCAGGCGAATACAGACTCAAGTATTATGGCCACAATAGGACTGCAATACCATCAGGACTTAGGAGGATTCGCCGCTAGCTCAGAAACCACTAAAGCTACAACTACACAAATAGAAGAAAAAACTCTTTCTGTTGCAAATTACGCAGGCTACGATACAAAAATGGGACTGCTTAATATCTCCGACGGAACACTGTCGATTTATAGAAATGGGGAAAAAGCTACTATACAGATAAAGAAAGATGAAACTTTCGGAGATTTGCGCTCAAGAATATCTTCTGCTTTCGCTGATGTAGACCTTACTTTCGAAGACGGATACCTAAAAATATTCTCTAAAAATCCGGATGATTCTATAGAAGTAGGAGCTACAACAGATACCTCCAACTTTGCTGCAATAACAGGAATTTCTTCTGATGGCAAAACCGTATCAAGTGCAAGAGAACTTTACTGCGTAAACTCTGATTCTGTAATCATGAATTCAGGTCTTTTCCGACGCGGCGATGTTACAGAAGGAACATTTATTGTAGGTGATGCAACATTTAGCATAAGTAATACAACAACTCTTGCAGGGTTAATCTCGCAGATAAACTCAAATGATGCAGCCAATGCAACAGCTTACTGGGATTCTATTGATGGTAAACTCGTAATAAAATCCAGAACTACAGGTTCAGCTTTGATAAATATCGAGGCCGGTACAAGTAACTTTACAGACATTATGGGTTATACAAATACAACCTGGGCGGCAGATGGTTCGGTAGAAACAACAAAGATGAATGTTAATGTACAGGACGTTGGTAATAATGCAAAATTCTCTATTAACGGCACATACTATACATCGAATTCTAATACAATCACAAGTGATATTTCTCGCATAAAGGGTTTAACAATTAACCTTAAAGGCCTAACCGAGGATTCATCAGTAACCTTGACCGTAGAGCGCGATAAGGAAACTCTTGCGAATGCTGTATCAGATATCGTTGATTCTTACAACGAGTTAATGAAGAATGTAGATGAGGCCATATCAAAAGATGGCAAGCTTCACGACCAGTCAGTATTGAAATTAGTAAGAAACCAGCTAAGAAATATGATGACGAGTTCAGATGCGGGAACGACAGTGTTCCGTAATTTGGATGCCATTGGTATAAAAGTAGAAAATGCAAGTGCTAACAATATTTCTACAGATAATATTACAACGCTAACGTTTGATAAAGATAAGTTTATTCAGGCATATGAAGCTGATGAGGACGCATTGAAAGCTCTGTTAATCGGCAGTGATTCAAATACGGGTATATTCACGAAGGTAGAAACTCTAATTGAGTCTTCTCTCAAGGCTGTAACCGGCTACTTTGCGACAGCTGAGGCCTCTTACGACAGGGAGGTTAAAGATATCGAGAATAAGATTGAAAAGCAGAAAAAGGCGCTTGATAGATACAGGGCGCAGCTTGAAGCTAAATTCGCTTCCATGGATATTCTGATCGCTAACATGCAGCAGCAATACTCATCATTCCTTACGACTTAAATATTCTTTAGTTTTTATACGGATTTCATTATCTATTGCAAAAATCTCGTCTAAAGAAGGATTTTTTACAACATTGTGCTGTCTCTTATACACATCTCCGAGCCCACGAGACAGGCAGAAATCTCGT
>OJPH01000836.1_pt1 | contig 16297 bp, 14 predicted proteins | sample 1598481 | NCBI WGS metagenome assembly OJPH01 (sample SAMN03922482, study PRJEB24848) | human gut metagenome | isolation source: stool sample | host: Homo sapiens | place: Germany | collected 2011-05 | reverse complement strand
ATCTACACACTGCATATCGTCGGCAGCGTCAGATGTGTATAAGAGACAGGCGCTCTTTGTGCTGGGCACGGCCCTCGGCGGGCGTCTGGGCAGCGTGACCCCGCTGGGGGTGCTGGTGCTGCTGTATCTGGCCTTCATCTGCGGCGCAGGCTATCTGCTCTGGGCCTTGCTGATGAAGAACAACCCCGTCAGCCGCATCGCCATCTTCGGCTTCGTGAACCCGGTGGTCAACGTCCTGCTGAGCGCCGTGCTCAACGGCGAACCGCTGTTCCGCTGGCAGTATCTGGCCGCGCTGGTCTTCGTCTGCGTCGGCATCTGGCTGGTGAACAAGGCCCCCGCCAAGAAGGAGGCTCCATGACCGGCCCCATCTTCGACACCCACGCCCACTACAGCGCCCGCGCCTTCGACGCCGACCGCTTCGCCCTGCTGGACAGCCTGCCTGAAAAGGGCGTCGTGGGCGTCTGCGAGCAGGCCACCCACTCCGGGGACGCTCCCCGGGTGATGGAGCTGGCCCACCGCTATCCGTGGGTGTACGCCGCCATCGGCATCCACCCCGAGAGCCTGCTGGCCCCCGAGGACTGCGGCGCGGAGGGGCCTGCCCCGACGGTCTCCGTCTTCGGCGGCGACTGGGCCGCTGAGATGAAGGCCCTTGCGCCCTATTACGACGACCCGAAGGTGGTGGCCGTAGGCGAGTGCGGGCTGGACTATCACTGGCCCGTCCCGAAGGACGCCCAGCTGGCCCTCTTCGAGGCCGAGCTGCGGCTGGCCCTCGAGCTGGACAAGCCCATCATCGTCCACGACCGCAGCGCCCACGCCGACGTCTACGCCCTGCTGAAAAAGTACCGGCCCAAGGGCATCGTCCACTGCTATTCCGGCAGCGCCGATGACGCGCTCTGGCTGGCAGAGCAGGGGCTCTACATCGGCTTTGGCGGGGCCTGCACCTTCAAGGGTGCCAAGCGTGCCGCCAAGGCCATTGCCGCCCTGCCGCTGGAACGCATCGTCCTGGAAACCGACTGCCCCTATATGGCCCCGGAACCTGTCCGCGGCACCCGCTGCGACAGTTCCCTCATCCGCTATGTAGGCGAGTATATCGCCAGCGTCAAGGGTGAGGAACCGGAGCAGGTGTTCCGGCAGACGGTGGAGAATGCCTGCCAGGTATATAACCTCTCCGTCTGAAACCGTTAGCAGCCGTGCACAGAGGGCAGGCTATCCTTCTACACAATCTATCCGTTATCTACAAAAGCATTATGCTTCTGTATAAATCAAGTAACAAACTACAAATTGTCAATTAAGGAGATATCACTTATGAAAGCTCGTATTCCGCAGCACCGTGAATTCATCATCAACTTCCCCGACACTGTTGACAACGCCAAGGCCAACGAGGGCTGGGCAAAGCTGCAGCAGATCGTGGAGGACTACAAGAAGGACCACAACGGTGCTTCCGTCTACGCACCCAGCTTCATCGAGGACTGCGAGCCTGCCGTCAAGAAACTGCAGGAAGAGTATGGTTTCGAGTACACCGTTGAATACGTGAAGTAAGTTCTGAGTTTTCAGTATATTGCATTAAAAAGAGCAGAGCGTCTGGCCAGCTGGCTGGAGCGCTCTGCTCTTTTTGTTGCTTATTTCAGCTCCATATTGATGGACTTTTCCGTAAAGCCATAGTTCCGGTACATCTCATACGCCATTTTATTTTTAGCGTTCACCTGCAGTTCAATGGTGTCGCATCCCTTTTCTGCTTTGAGTTGCTTCACCTTATCAAAGAACTGGTGCCCGATTCCCTTGCCCCTGTACGCTTTCTCCACCGCCATGGTGCTGATGAACAAAATATCTTTCGTCACCTGTGCCGGGCTTTCCACATGCCGCTTGAACACTTCCAGAACACCAACAACGCTTCCATCTGTCTCAGCAATATACCAGCTGTCCCCTTTCAGGAGTTCGCCAAACAGTTCCTTTGTGATCAATGGGCTGGCCGGTTTGTAGACATCCGGCCGCCACTCGACATGCATCTGCTGGACCTGATCCATAATAGCAGAAAATCGGTCATAATCCTGCATTTGCGGGGTACGGATCGTAATTTTCATCTTGTTTTCTCCTTGTTGTATCAAAAATGCCCTGTCAGACACGGTTTCGGGTCCAGACAGGGCATTTTGAGTTTCTTTTTAGTTGCCCGCTTCCACCTTGCTCAGCAGGATGCGGTCATTGTCCAGGGCCTTGCCGGCATTCTCGCGGAACTTTTCCAGCAGGTCGTCCACGGTCATCTTACTGCGCTCCTCGCCCTTGACATCGAACACGATGCGGCCGCCGTCCATCATCAGGGTGCGGTTGCCCAGTTCGAGGGCCTGATGCATGTTGTGGGTGACCATCAGGCAGGTGATCTTTTTCTCGGCCACGATGCTCTTGGTCAGCTCCAGCACCTTCTCCGCCGTGGCAGGGTCCAGGGCTGCGGTGTGCTCGTCCAGCAGCAGGAGCTTGGGGGTAACGAGGGTGGCCATGAGCAGGGTCAGCGCCTGCCGCTGACCGCCCGAGAGCAGGCCCACCGGCTGCTTCATCCGGTCCTCAAGGCCCATATTCAGCAGGGCAAGTTTTTCCCGGAACAGCTCCTTATCCTTGCGGGAGATGCGGGAGAAGATAGCGTGGGGGGCGGTTCCTGCCCGGAGATAGGCCAGCGCAAGGTTTTCCTCAATGGTCATGTTGGGGGCCGTGCCCTTGAGGGGGTCCTGGAACAGGTGGCCGATGACCTTGCTGCGCTCATACTCGGGCGAAAAAGTGATGTCCTGCCCGCCCAGCACGATGCTGCCCTCGTCGGCAATGAAACCGCCGGTGATGGCGTTGAACATGGTGGATTTGCCCGCGCCGTTGGAGCCCACGATGGTGGCAAAGTCGCCTGCCTCCATGTGCAGGCTCACACCGTTCAGGGCCACTTTTTCGTTGACGGTGCCGGGGTTAAAGGTCTTGTGCAGGTTGTTCAGTTCCAGCATTTCCATCTCAGTGCACCTCCTTCCGGGCATTGTGCTTGCGCTGCTCAAAGGCAAACTTTGCCCGGATGGCGGGCATCGAGATGGCCACAGCCACGATGAGGGCGCTCACCAGCTTCATGGCGGCGGCGGGCACATTGAAGCGCAGGGCCACAGCCACGATAAAGCGATACAGGCAGCTGCCGAACACCACGCCCAGCACCCGGCGCACCATGGTGCGCTTGCCCACCAGCGTTTCGCCGATGATAAGGGAAGCCAGTGCGATGGTCACCATGCCGGTGCCCACGTTGATGTCGCTGCTCTTCTGGTACTGGGCCAGCAGGCCGCCGGAAAGGGCGGTCAGCGCGCCCGAAATGCACAGGCCCACTGTGATGGTGAAGGCCGGGTTGATGCTGGAGGCCCGCACCATGGCGGCGTTGTCGCCGGTGGCGCGGATGGAAAGGCCCAGCCGGGTGCCCAGGAAACCCACCATAGCGGCACAGGCGAGTACAATGACCGCCGCCGCGATGACCAGCTTATACCAGCCGCCCGTAAAGGCCAGCGCGGATTTTGCCAGCGAGAATACCGTATCGGTCTTGACCAGGGACATCGTGGACGAAAAGCCCATGACCGCCAGATTGATGGTGTACAGGCCGGTGTTCACGATGATGCCTGCCATGATGCTCTCAACGCCCAGACGTGTCTGCAAAAAGGCGGTGACAAAGCCCGAACACACACCCGCTGCCATGGCCGCGAACAGGGCCAGGATGGGGTGGCCTGTCAGCGCCACCTGGCAGGCCACGGCACAGCCAAGGGTGAAGCAGCCATCGGTGGACAGGTCGGCAATGTTCAGGATCGAATAGCTCAGAAACAGCGCCAGCGCCACCAGACCGTAAATGCAGCCCAGCTCCAGCGCCGTCTGGATCACGTTGAGCGAAAAGATACTCGCCAGCATGGTTGATGTACTCCTTTTTAGAAATTCTCCTGCGTGGTCACTACCACAATTTCGGTGCAATAGGGCTTGAAGGCTTCCTTAACGGTGTCGAGGTCAAGGCCCAGTGCCTCACAGCTCTCGGTGTTGATGGTGACGATGCCGTTGTCGAAGGTCTGGTAGGGCAGGTCTGCGGGGGTCTTGCCGCCGCAGAGCAGCTCCACCACCATATCGGCGGTGGCCTCGCCCAGCTGGACGTAATCCACGCCGTAGCCCACAAAGGCACCGTTCAATGCAAAGCTGTCCGCACCGGTGAAGTGCTGGATCCCTGCCTCCAGGAAGGTCTCATAGATGGACAGCTCGGCGGTCATCACGGTGTTGTCGGTGGGGGTGAACACTGCCTTGACACCGGCGGCCACAAGGGCCTCGGCAGCCATCTGCACCTCGGCCGTGGTGGTACCGTTCTTTTCAATGTACTTGATGCCCTTGCTGTCGCAGAACGCCTTGGCATCGGCGATGGCCTGGGTGGAGGCATCCTGGCTCAGGTCGTACAGCAGACCGATGGTGTCGATGTCAGGGTTGATGGCAGTGATGAGGTTCATAATGGCATCGGTGTTCAGGGCATCGGAGGTGCCGGTGATGCCCTCCTCCCCGTCAAACCCGGCGGAAACAGGATCGGTGACGGCAGAGTAGACCACAGGGATGTCGGTATCTTCCACAGCGGCCAGCATGGTGGCGGCGGTGGGGGTGGCCACGGCCACGATGACATCTACCTGGTCGGCCACCAGGTCTGCACCGATCTGGTTCAGGTTGGACTGGTCAGCCTGGGCGTTGGCGTAGTAATCGGCATAGTCGAAGGTCACGCCCTTCTCCGCGCCCACCTCATCCAAACGGCTCTCAACAGAGGCCACGATCTGGTTCAGGGATGCATGATCCACATAGTTGACGATGCCCACCTTAAAGGTCTGGCCTGCTTCAGAAGCGGCGGCAGCGGAACCGGCAGCGCTGGAAGCGGTGCTGGATGCTGCGGCAGAAGAGCCGGAGGAGCCGCAGCCGGTCAGGCCCAGTGCGGATACGACAGCGGCAGCGGCGGTAGCCTTCAGGAAGCTGCGGCGGGAGATCATGTTCATGGTTTTCATAGCGGTTGCTCCTTTCCCGGAGCGGGCGGCCCAAAAAATAAAACCCGCTCCACCTGCGGAACGGGTAAAATAAAAACGGCCCCGTCCCTGTGTGTTCATCCACAAGGACAGAGTCGAGAAATTCGAATCTGCGGTGCCACCTTGCTTGCTCCGCTCATCTTCCCACCATGGAAAAATGCAGGAGCCCCTCAACGGAGAGCCAACACTCCCCTGCCCTGTAACGGAGGCTTCCGTCCCAAGCTACTAAAGGCACTGCCCTGTTCGCCCGGCCCTCGGCGGCCCACGAACTCTGCCCCGCTCTCTGCCCGTTTTCACCATTCGGGCTCACTGTAAGTGCGCTTGCAGGTTCTCTTCCGCCTCATCGGTTTATTGATTGCATTATACGCTTTATTTTCATAAAGTCAAGAGGGAATTTTTCATTTTTTCGGCCGCAAAGATGAAATGCTTCTTGGATGTTCCGCAGCAGTCCTCCTGCCCGGATCTCCCCGGTGCGGCCCGGGCAGCTCTGCCGGGGCAAAAGAAGCCTTCTTCCTGCCATAGGTCATACTTTCTCTCCGCTCCGGGACGCATTTCCACTTTCAGTATCCCCGTTGCTGCGCACAAAGTTCGCAGTTTCTGCCACAGATTCCACACTATTTTTATTCTTTTCCCGAGTTTTGCCCTAAATTCTCTTCAAAGGGCTTGACAGAAAAATGTTTTTTGCGATAAACTAATCCTATGAAATATTTTCGTTGTATCCAACGATGTCAAACATGCAACTCGGAGAGGACACTACCACCATGTCGATGACCCTGAATCCCGTCAACGAAGCCGCTTTTCAGAAAGCTGTACAGTCTTTGGAGACCCTGAACCGGGCCGCCGTGTTCCACCCCACCGGCACCGGCAAAAGCTGTATTGCCTGGAAGGTGGTGGAGGCTCACCCCCAGACCACCTTTTTCTGGCTGGTGGCCGGTGCGCAGCGTCTGGCCCTGCGGCAGGCAGAGCTGACACGCTACAACGGCGGCACCCTGCCCGGCAATGTCCGCTTCTGTGATTGCGAAAAGCTGGCCGCCGCCACCCCGGAGCAGTGGGTGCGGCTGGGGGAGCAGAAACCCGGCTGCATCGTGCTGGACTGCTACCATGAGTTGAGCGCCGTGTGCTGGGCACAGTCGGTGCAGAAGCTGCTGCGGATGTGCCCCCAGGCAAAGGTGCTGGGGCTGGGTGTGCCCAACGGTGCCCCCGTCTGCGCCGCCGCGCAGGAGCTGTTTGCCGACTGCATCGTCTCCCACATGACTGTGGCCGAGGCCATGGCCGCCGGGACCATGCCGGTGCCCTCAGCCTATGCGGCCCTGCTCTGGCCTCAGGAGGAGGAGCTGGCCACCCTGCGCGCCCGGATCAAAAACCTGTGTATGCCCAAGGGCGACACCTCCCTGCGCGTTCAATATGAAGAGCTGAGCTGGTCTCTGCGTCAGGTGGAAAACCTGACCGTTCTGCTGCCCCGCCTGCTCAGCGATACCAGCGGCCATTATCTGGTCCTGTTTGAATCCGCCGCCTATCAGGAAAAGCTGGGCACGGAGCTGGAACAGCTGCTGCGCACTGTGGACCCTGCCGTCCGCTTTTACGCCGCGGATCACGCCTGCTTTGCGGATTCTGCCGCCGTGGAGACCTTCCTCTCCGATACAGCCCCCGGCCCCAAGGTCCTGCTCTGCGTCAACGCGCCGGGAGTCCAGCAGCCGCTGGAGGGGCTGGCCGGGGTCATTCTGGTGCGCCAGTCCAGCCTGATGTCCACCTTCAAGCAGATGCTCTGCCGCGCGCTGGTGGCTGCCAGCAGCCGCAGCGTGCCGGTGTTCGACCTTGTGGCGCAGTTCGAGGGGCTGGGCAACGGCCGTACTCTGCAGCGTGACTGCACCGAGGCCATGACTAGGGCCGGCAGCAAAACGCCGGGCTTCCGGCAGGAGCGCCCCATGCAGCAGACCTACCGCCTGTACGGCAAGCTGCGCCGGGAGATGGAGGCCCGCTGGGAGGTGCTGTGTCAGGCTGCCGCCGATGCCGCTGCCAAAGAGGGCACCTTGGAGCTGCCCCGGAGCTATACCATCCACAGCGGCGTGCCCGTGGGCAAGTGGCTCGAGCTCCAGCGGCAGGTACAGGCCGGGCAGCGCCCGGGCCGCCTGACGGCTGAACAGGCCGCCAAGCTGGAAAAACTGGGCATCCGCTGGAACCACCGGCTGGAAGCTGCCTGGGAAAAGGGCTTTGCCTCCGCACAGAAATACCGCACCGAGCACGGCGACCTGCTGGTGCCGGTGCGCTACCGCGATAAAAATGATTTTGCACTGGGCGAGTGGATCGTCTACAACCGCCAGCGCTATCTGGGCGGCAACCTGACCCAGAACCGCATCGAGCGGCTGGAAGCCATCGGCATGGTGTGGAGCACCTCCAACGACCTGTGGGAGCAGAACTATGCCGCCGCCACCCAGTATTATCTGGAACACGGCGATCTGGAAGTACCCATCAAGTACGAAACGCCCTCCGGCTTCGGTCTGGGGGGTTGGCTGGGGGCCCAGCGCGCCGCTCACAAGGCAGGCGAGCTGCCTCAGGAACAGGTGGAGCGGCTGGACGCTCTGGGCATGGACTGGACCAACCGCAACGACCGCAAGTGGATGTCCCTGTACGATGTTGCCGCCGCCTACTACCATGAGCACGGCAACCTGAACGTCCCCTCGGAGTATGTCACGCCGGACGGAGTACTGCTGGGCAAGTGGGTGGCACGCCAGCGCTATGCCTACCTGAACCCGGACCGCTCCAGCGCCCGGGTCACCCCTGAGCGCAAAGCCCTGCTGGACAAGCTGGGCATGGTGTGGGAAAAGTATGACCCCTGGCAGGAGCGCTATGATCTGGCTCTGGCCTACAAGACAGAGCACGGCGATCTGGAGATCCCCTCTGTCTACAAGACCGCCGACGGCGTTTGGCTGGGCAGCTGGGTCAGCCGCCAGCGGCAGGCCCTGAACTCCGGCAGCAGCGCCCTGAGCAGTGAGCGCCGCAAGCTGCTGCGCACCCTGTTCAAGGGCGAGCGCCGCCCCAGTGATCCCGCTGCTGACCACGGCACCGTGCGCGAGGCCAACTGGGAGCGGAACTTCCGCAGTGCCGCCCGCTACGCCCGCAAGTACAAACATCTGCTGGTCCCCGCCAGCTATGTGGACAGCGACGGTGTCCGGCTGGGCGTGTGGATCTCCAACCTGCGTGCAGCCCGCAAGAACCGCCCGGATTCCTATCAGGTCACGTCCGCCCACATCAAAAAGCTGAACAGCATCGGTATGGTGTGGGATGCCCGGGATGCCAAGTGGGGAACCGCCTATCAGCAGGCCAAAGCCTACTACAAGGCCCACGGCAACCTCCACGCCGCCGCCAACTACAAATCCGACGAAACCGGCTTCTGCCTGGGCGACTGGCTCCGCCGGATGCGGGAGTGGGATACCACCCACGACCCCAAGCTCACCCCTGAGCGCCGCGCAATGCTGGATAAGATCGGGATGGAGTGGAGCGAATAAGAGAAAAGAGCCACCGGTTTTTGCCGGTGGCTTTTCTGATGCAGATTACAGCTGATCCAGCTCCTGCTGCAGCTGGGCCAGCGCATTGCGGATGGGCAGATGCTGGGGGCAGGCCGCCTCGCACTTGCCGCAGCGGACGCAGTGGCTGGCCTTTTCGGCATCGGGGAAGTGGGCTTCCCACTGGTGCTTGATGGCCTCGGGCTGGCCGAACATCCCCAGCTTGTTCCAGATACTGAAGTTGTCCGGGATGTCCACCCCCATGGGGCAGGGCATACAGTACCGGCAGCCGGTGCAGCCGATCTTGATGCGGCTGTGCAGGAAGGCGGCGGTCTGCTCCACCGCAGCGGTCTCTGCAGCGGTCAATGGCTCAAAGCGGGCAAAGGTGGCCAGATTATCCGTGAGCTGATCCTCGGCACTCATGCCCGAGAGGATGACATGGACGTTCCGGTGGCTGCCCACCCAGCGCAGGGCCCAGGAGGCATCCGAGGCCTCGGGCCGCAGGGCCTTGAGGGGCGCTTCGGCCTCCGGGGGCAGGTTGGCCAGCGTGCCGCCCTTGATAGGCTCCATAATGATGAGGGGGATGTTCAGCTCCTCGGTCAGCTGATAGCCGCGGTCACCCGAGATCTCCTCGGCACGGTCATCGGTATCCAGATAGTTATACTGCAGCTGGCAGAAATCCCAGGGCTGATCCCGCAGGATGTGCTCAAGACCCGCCGCGTTGTCGTGGCAGGAGAAGCCGAAGCTGCGGATGCGGCCCAGCTTTTTCTGCTCCCACAGCCAGTCCACGATGCCCATTTCCTTGGCCCGGTCGTACCGGGCAACGTGCAGGGAGTGCAGCAGGTAGAAGTCGATGTACTCCACGCCCAGCCGCCGGAGCTGCTCTTCAAAGATATGCTGGGCCTCCTCCAGGCTCCCGCACTGCCACAGCGGCATCTTGGTGGCCAGATAAAAGCTCTCCCGGGGCCACTTTGCAATGACCCTGCCCACAAAGGGCTCGCTCTGGCCGCCGTGGTAGGGGTAGGCGGTGTCAAAATAGTTCACGCCTGCATCCCGCGCGGCGTTCAGCAGCGCTTCGGCCCGGGGCTCGTCAATGGCTCCCTCCGGTGTGGTGGGGAACCGCATACAGCCATAGCCCAGCAGGGAGGTGCGGATGCTCTCCCCTGCGCCGTTCTGCTTTTTCCATGCTCTGTATTCCATCTCTTTTGTGCAGCTGGCTGCCGTGTTCCAGCCGCTCCTCCTTTTGTCCCCAGTATACCGGAAAAATCCCGCGCTGACAAGAAAGATGTTCCGCTTCTTGTTCTGCCGCCGGAAATATGGTATACTTATAATCCAAATTTTATCATGTTATCAACTAAATCAGATAGTGCTAAGGAGTATCATGGAACCTTTCAACACCCCTTTGAAGATCAGGGAGATCTCTCTGCCCCACCGGGCAGTGTTCGGCCCCATGGCGGGCTTTACCGATGCCCCGGCCCGGCGGCTGATGGCCCAGCACGGAGCCGGTTTTACCGTCAGTGAAATGGTGTCCAGCCGGGCGCTGGTATACGGCGACCACAAAACCGTCAGCCTGCTCAAGGCCGAGCCCAACGGTGCCCCCTACGGCGTGCAGATCTTTGGCGAAGTGCCCGAGATCATGGGGCAGGCCGCTGCCGCCGTGGAGCAGTACGCGTTCGATTTTCTGGACATCAACATGGGCTGCCCGGCCCCCAAGATCGTCTCGGGCGGGGCGGGCAGCAAACTGATGCTTGACCCCGACCGCTGCGGCCGTATTGTGGAGGAAGTGGTCAAAAACACCTCCCGCCCCGTCACCGTGAAGATGCGCAAGGGCTGGGACGCGGAGCACGTCACGGCCGTGGAATGCGCCAAAGCCTGTGAGCAGGCGGGCGCGGTGCTCATCGCCGTCCACGCCCGCACCCGGGAGCAGATGTACACCCCGGGCATCGACCCGTCCATCATTGCGGCGGTGAAGGATGCCGTCCATGTTCCCGTGCTGGGCAACGGCGATATCCGCACCGCCGAGGATGCTGTGCGGATGGTGGAGGAGACCGGCTGCGACGGCGTGATGATCGCCCGGGCCGCCCTGGGCGATCCATGGCTTTTTGAGCGGGTGAACGCCGCGCTGGAGGGCCTGCCCGCCCCCAAGGAGCCGAACCTGCAGGCCCGGATGAACGCCCTGCGCCGGCAGGTGGAGGAGATGGTAGAGCAGAAGGGCGAGTTCGTTGCCATGCCCCAGGCCCGGGCCCAGACCATGCACTACATGAAGGGCCTGAAGGGAGCCGCCAGCCTGCGGCGCTACTGCTGTGAGCTGAGCCGCCTTTCTGACCTCGACACCCTCATCGACGCGGTGTTCGAGCAGCAGCGCAGGGCCGTGCAGGACCCCGATGACACCCGCGAGGTGCCGTTCCCGTAAGCGGGAAATTTCCGATACTGAAAAGAGGACTGACGCATGACTGCATTTCATTCTTCGCCCCGGATGCTGGGACAGAAGCAGGATAAGTTCTGGCTCACCGTGGGGCTCTGCGCCCTGACAGCCGCCCTCATCTTCCTGCCGTTCTATCTACTGGACGGCGGCTTTTTCCACTATGCAGGCGATTTCAACAGCCAGCAGATCAGCTTTTACCGCTACATGAACGGCTTTCTCAAGGGGGCAGGCTACCCCGCCGGATACGGAGGCGTGAAGAACACCTTTTCCTGGGCAACTGACCTGGGCAGCGGAACCATGAACGCCTATTCGTTCTACCTGTACGGCTCCCCCTTCTTCTGGTTTTCCCTGCTCTTCCCGCAGAACTGGCTCCCCTACCTCATGGTGCCGCTGCTGGTGCTCAAGTTCGCGGTGGCGGGCGGCGGCGCGTATCTGTACCTGCGCCGCTACGTCAAAGACCCGAACTTTGCGGTGCTGGGTGCGGCCCTCTACGCCTTTTCGGGCTGGGGGCTGTACAACATCTTCTTCAACCACTTCATTGATGTGCTGGCCCTCTTCCCCTGGATGCTCTGGGCACTGGATGAGACCATTTACGAGCACCGCCACGGTTGGTTCGCCTTCTGGGTGGCGGTGAACCTGCTCAACAACTACTTTTTCTTTGTGGGGCAGGTGCTCTTCCTTGTCATCTACTTCGTCTGCAAGCTCTCCGCCGGTGAGTTCCGGCTCACGCCCCGCCTCTTCGGTCAGCTGGCCTTTGAGAGCCTGCTGGGCGTGGCACTGGGCTTTGTGGTGCTCTGGCCCACTGTCCTCAGCGTGTTGCAGAACCCGCGCACCATCGATCTTTCCTCCGGCTGGGGCTTTCTGACCTATTCCAAGCCCCAGCAGTATCTGGCCATCCTGCTGAGCTGGGTGCTGCCCCCGGATTCCCCCTATATGACCTCCATCTGGTCTGAGGGCATCATCAAATGGACCAGCATGACAGCCTATCTGCCCCTGTGCAGTCTGGCCGGTGTGGTGGCCTACTGGCGTGCCCGGCAGGGCGACAGCAAAAAGCGGATCATTGCCGTCTGCATGGTATTTGCGCTGGTGCCCATCCTGAACAGCGCGTTCTATGCCCTCAATTCCAGCTACTATGCCCGGTGGTTCTATATGCCGGTGCTCATCCTTGCGGCCATGACGGTGAGCGCGTGGGAGGACCCCAGCCTCGACCTCGCCCGCCCCGCCCGGAGCATTGCCTTTGTGATGATCGCCACGCTGGCCTTTGCACTGGTGCCCGTGCAGGATGCCACCACCAAGGAGTGGAGCCTGGGCGTGCTGCAGAATCCGGGCCAGTACTGCGCAGTGCTCGCCTTTGGTCTGAGCGGGCTGGCCGTCTACCATTGCATCTGCAGGCGCTGGCAGCAGCGCAGGGTCTTTGCCCGCCGCCTGCTGGCCGGTGTGCTGGCGTTCAGCTGCCTGTTCGGCATCGTCCACATCGGTATTGGCAAATTCGGCCAATGGAACACCGACAGTGACCTTGTGGAGCAGTACATCAACGCGCTGGCCCTGAAGGAGGATCTGCCCGAAGGGGACTGGCGCATTGACACCTACAAGACCCACGACAATCTGGGCCTGTGGCTGGACAAGAGCTGCCTGCAGTATTTCGGCAGCACCGCTGCTCCCAGCATCCTCAGCTTCTACCCGGCACTGGGGGTCAAGCGGGATGTGCGCAGTCAGCCCGAGCTCTCCAACTACGCCCTGCGCGGCCTGCTCAGCGTCAGATACCTGCTGACCACACTTGCGCATCAGAAGCAGTTCCACGCTGAGGCCGATGAGGGCTGGGCGTATTACGATACCCTGGACGGCTATGTTCTCTACGAGAATCAGAACTACGTTCCCATGGGCTTCACCTATGATTACTACCTCACCGAGGCCCAGTACGAGGACACCGTGACTCCCACCCGCTCCAACCTGCTCATGCGGGCACTGGTGCTCACTGAGGAGGATGCGGTGGCCTACGGGCAGTACCTCACGCCCCTGCCCACGGCAGAGCTCAACGACCTGACCTACACCCGCTACACTCAGGATTGTGCCGACCGCCGGGCCTCTGCCTGCACCACCTTTGAGATGACCAGCGCAGGCTTCCACGCTGAAGCCACGCTGGACAGGACCAACCTGATGTTCTTCTCCGTGCCCTACGATGACGGCTTCACGGCCTATGTGAATGGGCAGGAGACCGAGATCCTGCGGGTGGACGAGGGCCTGATGGCCGTCCTCTGCCCCGCCGGAACGGTCACCATCGACTTTGTCTATCAGCCGGACGGCATCCGCCTGAGCCGGACTGTCACCCTTGCCGCCCTGCCCGTGTTCCTGCTCTACATCGGGCACTTTGCCTGGGACGAAAAGAAAAGACGGAAGCATTAAAAAAGCCGCCGCTCCAAAAAGCGACAGCTCAAAGAAAAGCTCAAATGAAAGAAGGTATCCTATGGGCCCCTGGTATTACGAGGTCGTCAGCTTTGACGGCGATTATGTCAACCTGCGCCGCACTGACATTGAAAGCGACGAGCTGAACCCCGTTGCGCTGGCCCTGCTGCCGCCCGAGATCGAGGTGGGCAGCAAGGTCAAGTGAGAGTATTTTCAGTATGAGGTGATCGGCTGAACCTCTCCGTCATCCCTGCGGGATGCCAGCTCTCCTAATAGGAGAGGCAAGCCCCCCTATTAGGGGAGCTGGCGCGAAGTGCCTGAGAGGTTCGCCAGCGCCGCCGCCAGCAGCATTCCGATGGGTGCGCTGATCCAGCTGGACATCCAGAAGCCTGCAAAACCGATGCGGGGCACCAGGATCACACAGGCCAGCAGGTTCAGGGCGATCTGCCCCAGGTTGGAGGCCAGATACAGCCCCATCTTCTGGGCACCGCGCAGGCGGGCCTCGAACAGATGCTTCTGTGCCACAAACAGGTAGGTCACCGACTCAAAGGCCAGCATGGTGCAGCCATAGCTGGCCGCTGCCGGGTCGGTGGTAAAGAGCCGGAGCATCGGCCCCCGCAGGCCGATGCAGACCGCCACCACCCCAAGCGAATACACCAACAAGATCCGCCGCCCTTCCCGCAGGCCCTCTTTCACACGGCCCGGCTGAAGGGCGGCTGTGTTTTGCGCAATAAAGAACACTGTGGACTGCACAAAGCCGAACACCGGCATCATCAGCAGGCTGGACAGCTTGCCTGCGCAGGAGAAGCCTGCAATGGCTTCCACACCCAGGCCGCCCAGCAGCCCCTGTTTGACCGTGGTGATGATGGTGCCGCTGGCCTGCTGGACACTGTTGGGGGCCGACAGCCGGAAGATATCCCTGGCATAGCGCGCCTTGAGCATCCGGGGCGAGAAGGCCGCGTCCATCTGGGTGCGGCGCAGAAACGCCACCATGTAGACCGCGCCCGTCACCTGCGCCGCCGCTGTGGCAGCCGCCGCACCGGCCACCCCGAAGGGCCCCACCAGAACAAGGTCAAGCACAATGTTCATCACGCTGGTTGCCACAATGACCTTGAGCGGCGTTTTGGAATCGCCGCAGCCCATGACACACTCCTTGCTCAGATCATAAGGCATCAGAAATGGCAGCCCCAGCAGATAGATGCGCCCATAGAGCACAGCGGTATCCAGGATCTCCGCAGGCGTGTTGATCAGCCGCAGCAGGGCCGGCAGGGTCACAAAGCCCACTGCCGTGGTCAACAGGGCGATGACCTCATCCACAAACAGCAGGTTATACAGCAGCTCTGTCATCTCATGCTTTGTGGCAGTGGGCTTGCCCGCCGCAACCAGCAGGCCGCCGCCCAGCTCCATGCCGCCGGAGATGAACAGAAAGATCATCAGCACCGTGGAAGCGTTGGACACTGCCGCCAGCGCATCGGCATCCAGCCGCAGGCCGATGATCATGGTATCGGCCACGGCGTAAAACTGTGTTGCCACCATGCTCAGGATAATGGGCAGCGCGTACCGCAGCAGCGCGGGCCGCACTGCCCCGGTCAGCAGAGAATTCTCTTCGTTCACACAAACACCCTCTTTTCACAAAAAATAAAACCCGCAGGGAACCTGTCGCCCAGGCCCCCTGCGGGTTCTTTTTCAGTTGCGCCAGCAGGAGTCGAACCTACGATGGGGGAGTCAAAGTCCCCTGCCTTACCGCTTGGCGATGGCGCATCATGCAAAACAGTATAGCATATTTTCCGCTGTTCCACAAGAGGTGCGCCGCATTTTTGCAGCTTTTTCTGTGCGCTGTCTGCCGCACTTGCGGCGGTTTGGGTCGGTTTTTGGGCTTTGCGGCCGGGGTCCTGCATTTTCCATATCCTTCCATGTTTTTACGAAAGGCAAGTTTTGCGGGATGCGTTTTTCAAAAAGCGCAGTCTACACGGGCATAAATTTTATCTTGCAAAGGTGAAATTTATTTTTTTCCTGATTTTTCTTATTATTTTCTCAAAAGACTGTATTTTTTGTTGCGGTTCTGGTACACTGGATGTGATAAAAATAAGTTGAAGAAACTACGCCGATGTCCGGGCTGTCCCCGGGCGGGGCAGTGTCTCCATCTTTGTGAAGGAAAGCGAGGGATCTCATGAAAAAATTCCTGAAAACGCTGGTGGTCGGGCTTTGCCTGTTCACGCTGCTGTGCTGCGCACTGCCGGCTGCATTTGCCGCCGACACAACTTCAGGGAGCAAAAAGGAAGAGAACGTGTACGCCATTGGTATGGATGCCCAGGGCGGCATCTGCTCCACCGTGGTAACCTACACGAACCTGTCCGGCAAACTGGAGAGCACGCCCGAGCAGCCTACCATGACGGGCTACACCTTTGACGGCTGGTACACCGAGCCGGTGGGCGGCAGCAAGGTGACCACCTCCACCGTGTTCACCTCCGACGCCACCATCTACGCCCACTGGACTGCCAAGGTCGGTACTTCTACCGTGCCGCAGCCCACCACCCAGCCTGCCGCCACCCAGTGGCAAAAGTATGTAGGGCCTGCACTTGTGGCCGGTGCCCTGCTTACTACCCTGCTGGTCGCCACCATGTTCTGAACACTGCTGTAAACACAATGACACCATTGAAGAAAGGGATCTTACCATGACTACTTCTACCATGAAAATGCCCGCCAGCTATTCCACCATCGAAGCCGAGGAGATGACCTATCTGGACGGCGGCGCCAGCAACGCTTATCAGTCCTTCCTGGACATCGGCAAGGTGTTCAACTACATTGCCCGCATCTTCTCCGGTGCAAGCTCCATCATCAACAACGTTAACGTCATCTACCAGTCCTTTGTATCGCTGAACAGCTGTCTCTTATACACATCTCCGAGCCCACGAGACAGGCAG
>OJPH01000813.1_pt1 | contig 16711 bp, 17 predicted proteins | sample 1598481 | NCBI WGS metagenome assembly OJPH01 (sample SAMN03922482, study PRJEB24848) | human gut metagenome | isolation source: stool sample | host: Homo sapiens | place: Germany | collected 2011-05 | reverse complement strand
GCTCGGCTTGACCGAGCAACAGAACCTCACCCTTTTTCGAGGGGAGGCAAGGGTGTTGGAGGTTTTCGAGGGATAGTGCGGGTTTGGGAGGGATGGTGCGAGATTGTGAATTTTTCTGTATGGTGAATTTGTAGAGTGGGATGGTGCGGATGTAAAAGCATATCCGGTGCATATAAATGTTGGCATTACAGAAAGCAGGTGGGATAGTGTGGATGTGAAAGAAACGACAAAAATCCCCCGCAGAAAACTGCGGGGGATAAATTGCTTACTTATTGCTTAAAGCCGAAATTACTTTCTCTTCTTAGCAACGATAACAGCGCCTGTAGCGAGAACTGCGATGCCTGCTACTACTGCAACGCTCTCAACACCTGTGTTTGTGTTGGGCTTTGTAGAATCGCCTGTTGTTGCGGGAGCTGTTGTATCAGCAGGAGCCTTTGTATCATCAGGAGCCTGTGTGTCATCGGGAGCCTGTGTGTCATCGGGAGTTGTATCAGAAGCGCCGCCGATTGTGGGAACACCCTTTTCATCGAATGAAACGAGAACGTTACCGCTTGCATCCTTAACTTCAAGCTTTGTAACTGTTACTGCTGCGATACCGCTGCTCCATTCCTGGATACCAACCTGCATGCATCCGATTTCGTCGATAGAAGAAACGTCGCCTGCTGTGATGGGGTTAACGAGAGTATTGTTTGTGACAGCGTATGTGTAATCACCGACTTTTTCTACCTTAGCGGGCTTTGTATCGTCTAATGTAGAGCCTTCGCCTACAGGACCGAGTACCTCTTCATCAAGAACGCCCCAGAATTCGCAGCTGGGCCAGTTGTACTTGTCAAAGAGTGCAGCCTTTGCAGCGTCTTCATCGTTCTGAACGCCGAGTTCTTCACCGTTGCATGAGAATACAACAGAACCGCCGATTGTACCGTCCCACAGTTCCTTATCTTCTTCATTTACCTGGAAAGTAAATGTAAGAGCAGCGATCTTTGCGTAGTCGATGTCGAGCTTTGTAGCGGGCTTGCCCTCTGCTTCATTACCCTTGTTGTAGAGCTGAATAAGCCACATACCTGTGCCTGTGCTTAATGTTGATTCTGTGCCTTCAACCTTTGTGAGGCAAGCAGCACTTGCTGCTACGGCTAATGTGCTTGCTGCGAGAGCAGTAGCTACAACGCCTGCCATGATTTTTCTTAACTTCATTGGAAAAATCCTCCTATAAAACTTATTTTCGTTTTGTTACACACTTATGTAACTTTACACACCTATTTTAACATTTCACTTTTTTAATGTCAATGTGCATTATGCCTAAAATGTATGTGAAAATTTATTGAAACTCACGGCATTACACAGCATTAAGGGCATAATTTAAGTAAATTTAAGATTAACGATGGATTATGTTGTGTTTTTGTGATAAAAAGGGTGGGTGGAAGGGTGCTGTAATATACCTCTTATACAACGGGATTGTTTGGGAATTGTTTGGAAATTGCTTGGAGATTGCTCGGCAAAATGAAAAATGCTTAAAATTTTACTTAAAAGGATTGAGAAAAGCGGAGAAATATGTTATATTAATTGTATATGGGAACTGACCGTATCCCCGAAAAATTAAAAGGACGGAAAAAATTATGTCTATCGTTTTTGACGAAAACAAGCGTGTATTCAAACTCGACACGGAAAAATCGAGTTACGCATTCCATATCACCGACAGCAGAAATCTGCTCCACCTTTACTACGGCGGTTATATTCCGGAAACGGATATAACTCATATGCTCCGCATACCGAATGACGAGCCGTTTGTGCCTGCGGTACACGATGCTATGGGTCCTCACAGCTTTGACTGTGCGCCTATCGAATTTCCGACATCGGGCGTTGCGGATTTCAGAGAGCCGGCAATGCAGGTAATGGATATAAACGGTATGTCCGCCTGCGAGTGCTACTACAAGGATTACAGGATTTCAAACGGCAAGCCGAAATTAAAGGGGCTTCCCGCTACATATGCCGCAGACGATGAGGCGCAGACGCTTGAGGTGTTCTGCTACGATCCGCACAGCGGTCTTGATATTACGCTTATGTACAGTGTTTTCCCGAAATTTGACGTTATCACAAGAAGCGTAAAGGTCGAAAACAACGGTCTTGCCGCTATCGACCTGCGCCGTATCATATCAATGAGCCTTGATCTTGACAGAATGGACTACGATATGATAACACTGCACGGAACATGGGCAAGAGAACGCCATGTACAGCGTTTCCCCGTGCGCTTCGGCAAGCAGTCTATCGATTCCAACAGAGGCTCTACGAGCCACGCTCACAACAACTTCTTTGCGCTGTGCGACCACACCGCAACAGAGGACTTCGGTGAAGCATACGGCTTTGCTCTGGTGTATTCGGGTTCGTTCTTAGGAATGGTAGAGGTAGGTCAGTATGAAAAGACAAGGGCTCTGCTCGGCATAAATCCGTATGACTTCTCGTGGCACTTAGAGCCGGGAGAGGATTTTCAGGCACCGGAGGTCATCATGACCTATTCCGGCGAGGGCTTAGGTCAGATGTCGAGAAACTTCCACGATGTAATGAGAAACAACCTTATCAGAGGAAAGTGGAAGGATATGCGCCGTCCTATACTTATTAATAACTGGGAAGCGACCTATTTCAACTTTGACACGGACAAGCTCCTTGACATAGCAAGAGAGGCTAAGAAAGCCGGAATCGAGATGCTCGTTATGGACGACGGCTGGTTCGGTCACAGAAACGATGATAGATCTTCCCTCGGCGACTGGTTTGTGAACGAGGACAAGATAAAGGGCGGTCTTAAGCACCTTGTAGACGAGGTAAACAAGATAGGTCTTAAATTCGGTATATGGTTCGAGCCTGAGATGATAAGCCCGGACAGCAAGCTGTATGCTGAGCATCAGGACTGGTGCATACACATTCCCGGCAGACACCGCACGACTGTAAGAAGTCAGCTTGTACTTGATTTTTCAAGAAAAGAAGTGCGTGACTATATCTATGAGCAGATGAAGGCTATCCTTTCAAGTGCAAACATAGAATATGTAAAGTGGGATATGAACCGACAGCTGAGCGAGGTCGGCAACGAGGTATTCCCTCCCGAAAGGCAGCGTGAGATATGGCACAGATATGTCCTCGGCGTATATGAAATGCAGGAAAGACTGCTGACAGACTTCCCTGACCTGCTCCTTGAAAACTGTGCGGGCGGCGGTTCACGTTTTGACGCAGGTATGCTCTACTACTCTCCTCAGATATGGACAAGCGATGATACGGACGCTATAGAAAGGCTCAAGATACAGTACGGTACTTCTATGTGCTATCCCTGCTCCTGCTTCGGCGCTCACGTTTCGGACAGCCCGAACCACTGTGTAGGCAGGATTACACCGTTTGAAACGAGAGGACACGTTGCGATGTCGGGTACGTTCGGCTATGAACTTGACGTTACTAAGATTTCGGACGATGACAAGTATGCGATAAAGGAACAGATAGAAGAATTCAACAAGTACAATCCGCTTGTGAGAACGGGCGATTATTACAGAATAGGCGATCCGTTTGCAAACGACCGCTTTGACGCATGGCAGTTTGTCGCAAAGGACAAGAGCGAAACGCTCCTCGAATATGTACAGGTTCTTAAAGAGCCGAGCGTGTTCCTGCACAGAGTGAAGCTGAAGGGGCTTGAAAAGGGCAGTTATTACAGGCACGAGCAGACGGGAAGGGTTTATTCGGCAGAGCTTCTGATGAACAGCGGATTTGACATTCCGTCGTTGTGGGGGGATTTCAGGTCGTTTATTGCGCATTTTGTAAGGGTGAAGTGAGGCTCTGTTTATCTTGGTTACGCAACGTTACGGCAAGTTGCAACGGCAAAAAAATCAAACAACATTTCACAGTATTTGTAGGGGAGCGGGCTTGCCCCTCCCGAAATACGATTGATTATAAATTCGCCGTTTGCAAAGCAGAAGCTGCATTAAATACTGCGATTTAAACCGTTACGTTTCTTTTCACGGGAGGGGCGAGCCCCTCCCCTACGAAAGAATTATTACGATATTCTTGCAAAATGAAGGTACAGATAAAATGACCGATTATCCTAAGAGAAAACCAACACGTCTGAAAAATTACGATTACATCTCTACCGGCACATATTTTGTTACTGTCTGTACTCAGAACAGGATTAATTATTTTTCAGATATAGTTATTTCAAATGCAAGTGAGCCGGCTACCGTGCGGTTGACACGTTTCGGAAAGATTGCAGAAGAACAGATAAAAGCTATCAATTTCAAATATGTTGATGTGGATATAGAGAACTATGTTATCATGCCGAACCATATCCACATGATTGTTTCAACGTTCTACGATAACGAAAAAGATAACAACATATCTGTTACAGATGTAGTGAGAATCTTTAAATCGCTGACCACAAGGTTATGTAAAGTCGGACCTGTGATTTTTCAACGTTCATTTTACGACCATATAATCCGAAATGATACAGATTATTCAAGAATTCTTAATTATATCAATAATAATCCTTCCAAGTGGGAAGAGGACAGTTTATATAATAGTGCAAAAACAGTCACTGTCCTTTAATACGATAAAACTGTAAAGGTGAAATATTATGAAAAAACTCGGTGTTATACGGCTATTTATCTGCATTGCGGCGATAATAACAGAGCTTTTGCCGCTCGGCGCAGTGCTTAAGTACGGATTGATGTCCGACAACGGTCATTTGATTTTCAGGTTTGAAAATTACTCATATTTTGATGTCACGCCTTTCGGATACGCAATGTTCCACTATATGATATGCGCTGTGACAACTACTATTACGGCTATGCTTTCTCTGCTGTGGATATTCTTCGGGAAGAAACGGCAGACACCTATCACGGTACTTTCCGCCATTGCTCTTGCGATGTCGGCTGTACCGTACATTATAATGACGTTCAACGTTTTTACCGTGATAATAATATCCGCATTGCTTGCGGCGGTGCTGGTAATATCGGTTGTAATGCAGATAAAGCACGAATAGAAAGGACTTATGTTATGGCACGTTCATCCAACCAGAAGCAGAAAATTCTTTATATTGAAAAAATGTTCCGTGAGGAATCGGACGAGCTTCACGCTCTGACGGTTGCCGGAATACAGGAAAAGCTGGAAAGGCTCGGCATAACGGCGGAACGCAAGGCACTCTACTCCGACATTGAAACGCTCCGTGACATTCTCGGAATGGATATATGCTCGGACAAGAACGGAACGTATTATCTTGCCTCCCGTGATTTTGAGTTTGAGGAATTACAGCTGCTTGCGGACGCTGTAGCCTGCTCGAAATTCATTTCGGAAGAAAAATCAAGGGCGCTTATCGGCAAGATCGCCCACCTTACAAGCAACTTCCGTGCAAATGAGCTTCAGCGGAGCGTTATTGTCGCAAACCGTGTAAAAACCGTAAACAAGAAGATATACTACAGCATAAACAAGATACACGAAGCCATCGAAAACGGCAGGAAGATAACCTTCCACTACTTCAACTACGATATAAAAAAGAGAAAAGTTTTCAGAAATGCGGACGGACGTTATACTATGTCGCCGTATCATCTTGCGTGGGAGGACGAAAACTACTACTGCATAGGCTTTTACGAAAAATACAACTCGGTTTCAAACTTCAGGGTCGACCGTATGGAAGACGTTGAGGTGTCCGATGAGCCTGCGATAATCTCGGAGGACTTCAACCTTGCGGAATATACACGGAGAATATTCGGTATGTTCGCAGGCAAGGAAACGATAAGAATAAAGCTGAGGTTCGACAACTCGCTCACAAGCGTTGTTATGGATAAATTCGGATCGGATATAACCATGCACAAGCTGGACGAGAATAACTTCTATATATCAAAGGATATAAACGTTAGCCCGACCTTTTACGGCTGGCTGTTCCAGCTGGGTTTAAAGGCGGAAATAATCGAGCCGTTGTCGGCAAGAAACGACTTTGTCGCTTTTATCGACAGCCTCAGAGAAATGTATTGATCCGAAAGGCCGTGGTAACATTGTCAGCGACAATCAAAGCGTTTTTTAAAAAGCTGCCGAAATGGCTGTATTATGCTGTTCCTGCGTTTTTACTGTCGCTTGTTCTCACACTGCTTGCTAAGAACACGGCAGACTTTGCGCAGTGGTACAGCACAACGATATATCCGTTTTTTGTGGGTACTGTAGGACGAATTTCGTCCGTACTGCCCTTTTCGCTGTGCGAGATACTGCTTTATGCGGTTATCATACTTGCCGCAGTCGGTGTTGTCATTACCGTGATACGCTTTGTAAAGGGCAAGGGCAAGCGGAAAAAGCTGTTGATGAGGGTGCTTGCGGTCGTTATATGCTTTGCGGTAAGCGTGTTTATGGTGTTTACGCTTTTCTGCGGAATAAACTATAACCGTTTTACCTTTTCGGCGGTGAGCGGATTTACCGTTGAAACATATACGGCGCAGGAGCTTGCGGATCTTTGTGTGTATATTCTGAAGAACGCAAACGATGCCGCAGGTAAAATAGAAACAGACGAAACGCTGACGGTTTCGCTTGACGGTAAAATCGATCTCGATGAAGAATGTAAAAAGGCAATGAACCGGCTCGGCGAAAGGTATGACAGCCTGTCGGGGTTTTATCCGGACGCAAAGGCTGTGATTGCGTCAGAGGGTATGTCTTATATGAGAATACTCGGTATGTATGCGCCGTTTACCATAGAGGCAAATTATAATGCAAATGCGCCGGACTTTGCAAAACCGTTCACGGTGTGTCACGAGCTGTCGCACCTGAAGGGCTTTATGCGTGAGGACGAGGCGAACTTCATCGCTTATCTTGCCTGCACAGGCTCAGACAATGTGTATCTGCAATATGCGGGGTGGGTGTACACTCTTATATACGCCGCAAATGCGCTTTATTCGGCGGCAGGAGCGGAAATATACAGCGAGCTTATGAGCTATGCGGACAGTAAGATACTTGCAGAGCTTAAAGCAAACAGCGAATACTGGAAGAAATACGAAACGCCGGTCGCTACTGTCGCCACAACGGTGAACGATACCTATCTTAAGTCGCAGGGGCAGACGGACGGCAAGAAGTCTTACGGCAGATTCGTGGATCTGATGATAAGCTATGAGAAAATGCAGGCAAGTGAATAAAACGCTGTGGAGCGTTATAAATATAACTCAGATTGTAGAAAAAAGTTTATTTTAAAAAATAGAGCAAATTCTCTAACCCTAACCCCAAACCCCTTCCCCTCGTGAAAGGCTGTGTATGCTTGGTTGGCTTTGCGTCCTTGCAAAGCCCTTGGGCATACACACACGGCATCCGTGCCGTGGCTGAGTGTGGGGCTGCCGCCCTCACCCTGCTTGGGGCTACGCCCCAAACCCCATTTTTAAATAACGATAGAGATTTTTCGACAGATTGATTACGTTTATAGCACGCTATCTTCTATTCCCGCCGTTACGCAAACAATTCCATTAGCAGAAAGTAAATCAAAGGCGGAATTTGAAGCGGCGCATCGCCGCCCGCCGTTACGCAAACGATTCCCTTAAAACAAAGTCGATAAAAGGAGGAAAATGTTTATATGTCAGCAGTAAAAGACCTTACAAAAGGCTCACCTATGAAGCTCATACTCGGATTTATGCTCCCTATGCTGTTAGGACTTCTCTTTCAGCAGTTCTACAATATGGTCGATACGATAGTCGTCGGACAGTTCCTCGGTGTAAACGCACTCGCAGGAGTAGGCTCGACAGGCTCGGTGAACTTCCTTGTTCTCGGCTTCTGTATGGGCGTATGTGCAGGCTTTGCGATACCCGTTGCACAGAAATTCGGAGAGAAGGATTTTGACGGTCTGCGTAAGTTTGTCGGCAATACGATATGGCTCGGCATAGGCTTCGCCGCAGTAATGACAACGGCGACCTGCCTGCTTTGCGGAAATATCCTCCACTGGATGAATACGCCCGACACGGTTTTTAAAGAAGCGTATGACTATATCTTCGTGATTTTCTTAGGCATACCCGTAACGTTCCTCTACAATATCCTTTCGGGATTTATCCGCTCGCTCGGCGATTCAAAGTCGCCCGTTGTAATTCTGATTATTTCAAGCATACTCAATGTCGGTCTTGATCTGCTGTTCATTCTGGTGTTTGATATGGGCGTAGCCGGTGCAGGCTGGGCTACCGTCCTTGCACAGCTTATATCAGGTATCGCCTGCCTTGTATATATGATAAAGCGCTTTGATATTCTGCACTTGTCGAGGAAGGATTTAAAACCCGACGCTTATTCAATGAGCAGGCTTTGCGCTATGGGCGTGCCTATGGGACTTCAGTATTCCATTACTGCTATCGGAAGTATTCTTTTACAGTCGGCAGTAAATTCGCTCGGTGAAACCTATATGGCGGCTGTCACCGCAGGAAGCAAGGTAACACAGTTCCTGTGCTGTCCGTTTGACGCAATGGGTTCTACAATGGCTACCTACTGCGGTCAGAACGTCGGCGCAGGCAGGGTCGACCGTATCGAAAGCGGCGTTAAGAAATGCTCGATACTCGGCATAGCCTATGCGATAATCGCCCTTATCGTGATAATACCGTTCGGCGGAGAATTTTCAAAGCTGTTTATAGACGGCGCACAGACCGAGATACTCGACCTTGCAAAGCAGTTCCTGTGGCTCAATGTGGCATTCTACATTCCGCTTGCATTCGTAAACATTATCCGCTTTTCGATACAGGGACTTGGCAACAGCCAGCTTGCCGTTTTTGCAGGAGTATTCGAGATGATAGCAAGAGGCGGGGTGGCACTGGGACTTGTACCCGCTTTCGGATATGTCGCCGTATGTCTTGCCAGCCCTGCGGCATGGGTGCTTGCCGATCTGTTCTTATTCCCTGCGTTCTTCCATTCTGTGAAGATACTTAAAAACAGATTCCCGTCATCATCTGCGACAGCGGAAAAAACCGATACGGAAAGCTGAATAAATAATGCGGTCACGATTCGCTTTGGAACGTGACCGCATTTTCTGTTATCTTTATCTTCTTGCGTTACCTCTTATGATAACGCCTATGATATAAGGGCCTGTGTTGCTGGCAACAGCCGCACCTGCTATGCTCTGCATTTCGGGAGGTCTGCCGACCTTTGCGCTGTACTGCTTTATAAATTCGTCCTCAAGCGCTGTGACGCTGGTACGCAGTATTTCCCACGGTGTTTCGGGAACGGCTCTGCCTGAAATATACTGAACTGCGTCTGTTATTGCGTTCTTTTCTCCACGGCTCTTTTTTACTACCTCGCTTTCGCCGTCTATAAGCGAAATGAGCGGTTTTAGCCCCATAAGCTCGCCTAAGAAAGCCGCTGCGGCATTAATTCTTCCCGACTTCTTCATATGGCGCAGATTGAAGCCGATTATGTAGATCTCGCAGTTATTGAACATATCGGTAAGATATGCCACTACATTATCAACGCTCTGTCCTGCAATCAGTTTTTTTGCCGCTTCGATTACGGGATAGCCGTAGCCGAGAGAATAACAGTGGCTGTCGATTATCTCAATACGCATCTTTGCCATTTCGGGATGCTCCTCAAGCAGATTCTTCCTTGCAAGCAGTGCGTTTTCATAAGTCTTTGAGCCTGTCGAATTTATAAGCACCATAATGACAGCGTCATAGCCCTCGTTATAGTAATGCTCGAACTTTTCCGCAAAGCGTATCTCCGTTATCTGTGAGGTTTTCGGAAGATACTGTGACTTGTCTATCATCTCAAGAAATTCGGGAGCGGTAAAATCAACACGTTCCCTAAGGCTCTCGTCGCCAAGTGTAATGTCGAACGGCATAATGTCAATGCCGTACTTCTTTTCGTCCTCGAGGGTAATGTCGCTTGCACTGTCGGTGATAAGTTTTACTTTCATCGTTTTGTTTCCTTTCGGTCATTCTTTCAATATCGTGTTTATTCGGCTTTGCTCCAGTCGTATTTTGTAAGCGAACCGTAGTTCTGAAGTTCAGGGAAGCCCCATTGCCTCAGCACCTCATATGCGCCTATCGCCACACTGTTGGAAAGATTAAGACTTCTCATATTACTGCCCATAGGTATCCTTACGCAGTGCTGTTTATTGTGAAATAACAGCTCCTCGGGAAGCCCCTTGTCCTCTCTGCCGAACACTATATAAGTTTTATTTTTATACTCTGCATCGCAGTAAGTATTTCTGCCTTTTGTGGTGAAGTAGAAGAATTCACCGTCCTTATTTCTCTCAAAGAAATCGTCAAGCCCGTCATAATAGGTTATATCAAGATAATGCCAGTAGTCAAGCCCTGCGTGCTTCAGCTTTTTATCGTCTATCTGAAAGCCCATAGGCTTCACTATATGCAGTCTTGCTCCCGTAACCGCACAGGTACGGGCTATATTGCCCGTGTTCTGCGGTATCTGCGGTTCGACAAGTACAATATTCAGTTCCATCGAAAAATCATTCCTTATAGATTTTTATGCCGTACAGCCTGTTTGCCGCAGATAAAGAAGCAAGCGGTTCTCCGACTTTTTCCGCTGTATCGTTTGTTATGCTTTTACGCTCTTCGTCGGTTATGCTTTCGTCAAGCCTTACGATTATGCCCGTGTCGCCGCTTGATTTTACAAGTTCTGCCGCCTTTTTGACCGTTTCTTCGGAATTGTCGCTTATAACTATGTCTATGCTGTCAGACAGCAGGCTTTTTTCTGCTTTCGGACATCTGTTTGCAAAGTCATCGGCAAAAGTAAAGCTGTCGGAAGCCTCCGCCCACGACATACCGAAATAGAAGGCAGGCTTGAAGCCCTTTTCGTTTATGATGCTGTCTGCGCTTGCGTCAAAGTAGTAGTATTCGCCGTCCAGCTTCGCAAAATTTACTGTGTGTCCCTCGTTTTTACTGATATTTGTGCCGTTTGCCGAAGCCGTTTCTATACCCGCCATATTGAAAAGCATAGTGACAGTATCCGCATATCCGTCACATATCGCCTTGCCGTCAATCAGCAGGTCGGCTATCGGAACGTTTCTTGTGCTGTAGCCGTCAGTAACATATACCGAGTTCTCCGCAACGTAATTATACAGATACTGTGCTTTCTTTCTTTCTGTATTACACTCCTGCGGAATTGACGCTACTACCGATTTTGCCTTTTCATAGGCGGCTTCACGGCGGGATGTATATTCCTCTCCGAGCGTTTCAAGCTGTATATGATGATAGCTTTTTCCTGCGAACTGTTCAACGTTTCCGGTCAGCTTGCTGTTTGTCGTGTAATTATGTGCAACAAACGGACTGTCACAGCTTAAAAAGGTTATAACATATTCTATTTCCTGCAATTTATCATAACTGCCGTCGAATACGTCTTCGGGCAGGAATATATCGCTGTAGCCGTTTTCGCTTGCGTACATAACCGCATTGTAGATATATGTTTCGTTCTCGTCAAGCTGTGCCTTGAAATATCCCGTCATAGTGTCGGAGTATTTCGAACTGTAGCCAAGCACTTCCTCCTTGCCGAGCGATATTGTGCCGTCTGAGGCAACAGAAGTGTCATTGCCGAAGTAATACAGCGTGTTGCTTGACGTTATATTGAGCAGCGGCAGTATGTATATCGCACCGACGACCGCTGCGGCAGGTATCATGACCGCCGCCGCTACAGTGCCTATTACCTTACCCTTGCTCATTACAGTTCAGCCTCTGCGTGACGTGTAACGTGACAGCCTATATTGACCGCAACAGGAAGCCCTGCAATATGCGTCGGGTGCTGTTCGATGTTTACATACAGCGCCGTCACAGTACCGCCGAAGCCCTGAGGGCCTATTCCGAGCTTGTTTATCTTTTCGAGCATTTCGCTCTCCATATCCGCATAAAGCGGCTTGGGGTTTCTTATTTTAAGATCCCTGCAAAGCGCCTTTTTCGCAAGTATGGCAGACAGCTCAAAGTCGCCGCCGATGCCGACACCTACCGTTATAGGAGGACACGGATTGCTTCCTGCCTTTGATACCGTATCGACAACAAAGTTCACTATATCCTCTCTTGTCGCAGAGGGAGTGAACATTTTAAGCGCACTCATATTCTCACTGCCGAAGCCTTTCGGCGCTACCATAATATGCACCTTGTCGCCCGGCACAATGCTTGTATGTACTATGGCAGGGGTATTGTTGTTTGTGTTCTTACGCTCAAGCGGATCTTCGACCACCGATAAACGCAGCTTGCCGTTCACATATCCGCTTGCAACGCCCTCGTTTATTGCATCTGTAAGATTTCCTCCCGTGAAATGCACGTCCTGTCCGACTTCAAGGAATATCACAGCCATTCCCGTATCCTGACATATCGGCACTTCAAGTTCCTTCGCACAGTCGATATTCCTTACAATATCGCCCAGTACCTGCTTTGAAAGCGGACTTTTTTCACAGCCGATACATGAATTTATCTTCTCTTTCATTCCGTCGGGCAGATAAAGGTTTGCCTTTACGCAAAGTTCTTCAACTGTCTTTTTAACAAGCTCAACGCTTATCTCACGCATGAATATTCCCTCCGTTTATATTGCTTTTGATATTACTGTCTGTATTAAGATTATATTACCGTGCCGTTTACGATGACCATATCCGGAGTATCGCATACGGATAGCGGATCGCCCGAAAAGATAACTATATCTGCATCCTTGCCGGCTTCGATACTGCCTACCCTGTCTGCGATTCCCGTGATTACGGCAGGATATATCGTGATCGCCTTCAGCGCCTCGTTCCTGTCAAGACCGCCTCTTACCGCAAGCCCTGCCGAAAGCGGCAGATACTGCTCGGGTACAACGGGGTGGTCGGTGCATATACACATAGGCACGCCTGCCTTATTCAGCACTCCTGCCGTTTCTATCGTATGATTACGAAGTTCAGGCTTACAGCGCTCGCTGATAACAGGGCCTACTATCGTCCGTGCATTATCCTCAAGAAGCTCGTCGGCTATAAGGTGACCCTCTGTTGCGTGGATGATGACATAATCTATGTCAAACTCTTTCGCAAGTCTTATCGCCGTGAATATGTCGTCTGCCCTGTGGGCGTGGAAATGTGCGGGTATCTCGTGCTTTAAAAGCGGCATAAGCGCCTCGCACTTTGCGTCATATTCGGGGCGGTCGCCCTCGTCATCGGTACCGACAGAGCTTTCATAGTCTATCATATCGTCAAGATAACGTCTTGCCTTGAAAAGCTGTTCACGGATTATGGCGGCGGTAGCCATACGGGTGACCGGAGCGGTATCCTTATCCTTATATACGTTCTTGGGATTTTCTCCGAGTGCAAATTTTACCGCAACGGGATTTTTAATTATCCTCTTGTCTATCCTCTTTGAGCCTGCCGTTTTCATAGCAAGAAAAGTTCCGCCGATAGGATTTGCGCTTCCCATTCCGCATACCACCGAGGTAACGCCTGCCTGCGCCGCTTCTTCGAAGCAGTGGTCGAGCGGATTTATCATATCTATCGCACGAAGGTTCGGGGTAGAGGGGTCTGTATCCTCGTTTCCGTCGTCGCCCTCGAACGCAAGTCCGTCCTCCCACGCACCGATATGCGTGTGAGCGTCTATAAAGCCGGGATATGCGGTTCTGCCCTTTGCGTCTATATCGCTGTCGGACGGCGAAAAGCCCTTCAACTGCGACATATCACCGACCGCCTTGATTTTATCGTTTTCTATAAGGATAAATCCGTTTTCGTAGTTTTTCTCCGCCATAGTTATGACGTTCGCATTGTAAATGTACATATTTATCCTTTCGTTTTCCTGTGCCTTTTTGCGTCAAGTTCGACCAGCTTTATGATCTCGCCTGCGATTATTCTGTCCGATGCGTTTGCATTCACTTCAAAGGTGCTGTTTTTTCTGTAAACGGGCAGTCTTGAATCGTAAATTGCCTTAAGCTGTTCTTTCGTGTTGTTCACTACAAGAGGACGGTTCGAATCGTTCTTTATACGTTCATAACAGGTGTCAAAGCCTGCATTCAGAAAAATCACAACGCCCTGCTTCCTTGCAAACTCTGCCGTTTCGTCACGGAGTATTGCTCCACCGCCTGTGGCGACTATCGTTCTTCCTCTGAAGTTTCTTATATACTGCGCCTCAAGATCCCTGAAATACGGTTCGCCCTTCTGAGCGAATATTTCGGGGATAGTCATTTTCTGATTATCGACTATGTATCTGTCAAGGTCGATGAACACAGCCGTACATTCTCTTGCGAGCATTCTTCCGATATGGCTTTTACCGCAGCCCATAAAGCCGCATAGATACACAGGGCGCATTACACAAGCCTCATCATTTCGTCCGAGATAGCCTGTACCTGCTCTGCTGTGTATTCTGCGCCGCTCCATATGGTATGAGCCACAGCCGCCTGCCATACAAGCATCTGCATACCGCCGCTGACCTTCTTTACACCCTTGTCGGAAACCATCTTCATCAGCTTTGTTTCACGGGGATTATATATAGCGTCAAAGAAGCCGTTAAGCGTTATGTTATCAAGGGTCTGCTGTGTAAGCGGGCTTGCGTCTGTATTCGGATACATACCTACGGGAGTAGCGTTTACCATAAGGTCAAAATCGCCCTTAACTTCGCTCAGCAGGCAAAATCCGACCTTTGCGCTGTTATAATTCTGCTTTATTTCTTCGCATAAAGCCTTTGCAACGGGAATGTCGGCATCTCTTACCGCAATAGTCAGCTCGCCGCCCTCACGGACAGCTTCGATAGCCATCATTCTGCCTACACCGCCGCAGCCGAGCAGTAATACCTTGTTTGTAAGGGTCATGCCCATTGCGCCGACAGCCTTTGTAAAGCCTGTGCAGTCGGTGTTGTATCCCGTAGAAACGCCGTTTACGTTTGCTATACAGTTTACGCTGTTGTAACGCTTAGCCGTATCGTCAAGCGTATCGCACATCTTTATTATATCTATCTTATAGGGAATTGTAATGTTGAAGCCTGTCAGACTTTTGAAATATTCAAAGCTGTCTGTCAGCTTTTCGGGGGGAGTGTCGAGAATTTTATACTCCGCCTGCTCGCCCGATATTTCAAAAAGTCTTGTGTGTATCTGAGGCGAAAGGGTGTGACCGAGAGGGTGTCCCAGAATACCGAATACGTTTTTGTTTTCCGTCATATTATTGCTCCTTTTGTTCTGCTTCGGATTCTCTTTGATTTTCTGTCTTTTTGCATATCAGCTTTACAAGCGCTGTCGCACCTATGCCACAGCATATACCGAGTATTACTCCGCCGAAAATGTCCGACGGATAATGCACATAAAGGTACATTCTCGAAAATGCGACCAGCGATGCATAGATATATGCGATAATGCCGAGCCTTTTGTGAAACAGATATATTGCCGTCGCCATAGCAAAGCACGTCGCCGTGTGGCTCGACGGGAACGAAAATCCCGACGGTGCTTTTATGATAATGTCAATGGCGCTGTTTACGGCAAACGGGCGTGGACGGCAGACTATATGCTTCAGGATAAGTTCGCCGAAAAGCAGTACGGAGAGCGTCGCTCCCATTACCGCAAAGCCCGTCTTACGCATTTTCTTAATAAACATCATAACGATGAACACGAGGATAGCCATTGCGCCGTACTCTATGCTGTATGTGAGGCACTTCATTATAATATCCGCAACCGGACTTGAAAGCGTGTTACGGATAAAGTCGAGTATCGACAAGTCAAGCGCCGTTATACTCTCAATCATCAGAGAGCCGCCGCCTTTTCAAGCGTATCAATGTTTTCAACGTTTACAGCTGTAACGCCGTCAAGAGTTTTCTTTACAAAACCTGTCAGCACCTTGCCCGGACCAAGCTCGATATAGGTATCGTAACCGTCCTTCGAGATAACGTCAAGCTCTGATGTAAATCTTACGGGCGAGCAGATATGCTTTGCAAGATAAGCGGGCATATCCGAGAAGTCTGTAAGTTCGTTTCCGTATACGTTGCAGTAGAACTTCATCGAGGGTGAGCTGAAGGGAATATCCTTTACCTTTACCGCAAATTCCTCCGATGCGCCTGCCATGAGCCTTGAGTGGAAGGCGGCGGAAACAGCAAGAGGAACTATACGCTTTGCGCCCTTTGCCGAAAGCGCTTCCTTAGCCTTTTCGATACCTGCCGCAGTACCTGCGATAACGGTCTGTACGGGCGAATTGTAGTTTACGGGAGTAACATATTCTCCGCCGTCCTCAATCTCCTTGCACACCTGCTCAATAACATCGGCCTTAAGACCGAGAACAGCCGCCATTCCTCCGGGGTTAGCCTGAGCCGCCTTGTCCATAGCCTCACTACGGTACTTTATCGCTCTGAATGCGTTCTCGTATGTCAGCATACCGCTTGCCGCCATTGCCGCATATTCTCCGAGAGAGTGTCCCGCAACAGCCGATGCTTCAATGCCCTTTGATTTAGCCGCCTCAAGCGCCATAAGCGACATTGCGAGTATAGCAGGCTGTGAGATTATCGTGCGTGAAAGTTCCTTTTCATCTCCGCCGAATATCTTAGCGGCAAGGTCAAAGCCGAGAATGTCACTGCCAAGCTCGATTACCTTTTTGCATTCGGGTATGGTATCGTAAAATTCCTTACCCATATCTTTGTACTGCGAGCCTTGTCCTGAAAAAAGGAATATGGTTCTTGTCTTATCTGCCATTTTTCTGTTTCTCCTTGTGGTTTATGGTTTAAATTATTCAGAATATTGTTAAATTTGATTTATCAAAAATGGGGTTTGGGGCGTAGCCCCAAGCGGGGTGAGGGCGGCAGCCCCACATTCAGCC
>OJPH01000811.1_pt1 | contig 16728 bp, 17 predicted proteins | sample 1598481 | NCBI WGS metagenome assembly OJPH01 (sample SAMN03922482, study PRJEB24848) | human gut metagenome | isolation source: stool sample | host: Homo sapiens | place: Germany | collected 2011-05 | reverse complement strand
CGGCATACGAGATTTCTGCCTGTCTCGTGGGCTCCGAGATGTGTATAAGAGACAGGGATCACACCGGCGCTGGGCAAAGACATGGTTTCCGCCTGCCTCGATGCCTGCAAGGCTGCAAAAGATGTCGGGGCAACAATTTCCTGCGATTTAAACTATCGCGGGAAGCTTTGGAGCCGAGAGGATGCCATGGCAGCCATGAGCGAGTTGTGCCAGTATGTGGACGTGTGTATTGGCAACGAGTCAGATGCAGCAGATGTATTCGGGGTGAAGCTGAATAACAGCCAGATTGTAAAAGGAAAGCTGGATATGGACGAATACCGGAAGCTTGCAGAGACGCTTATGGATCGCTTTCCGTTCCGAAAGGTTGCAATGACGCTGCGTGAATCAATCTCTGCCTCGGATAACGACTGGTCGGCCATGATTTACGATGGAGAGCAATGCTATTTTTCCACAAAATATCATCTTCACATGGTTGACCGGGTAGGCGGCGGCGATGCATTTGCCGGAGGTCTGATCCATTCGCTTGCAGAGGGAAGATCTCCCAAATATGCGTTGGAATTCGCCGTTGCCGCCTCAGCCTTAAAGCATTCCATCAATGGCGACTTCAACTTGGTCACACCTGCTGAAGTTGAGACATTGATGAACGGGGACGGTTCGGGCCGGGTACAGAGATAGACGATACCGAAGGCTGTCTCGCTTTCGTGGCAGCACGGTATGTCCGGAGCTGCAGCGACGCCTTGACACGTGCGACCGGATTTCACACAGAGCATCCACCCGTGAGGCGGTAGCTCTGTGTGAAATTTTTTCCGCCGGTTTTCACAATTTCCGACTGGTAGAATGGGAACATGAAATTCTTAGTGGAAACTTCGAAAACTTTGTGTTATTCTATGTAATTATAGTGAATATGTTTAGCAAGCTGCTCTGCCTGAAACCGCACAGATAAAAACTGATATGAGGTGATACTTATGCAATCGGACCACCGCTCAACAGAACGAGTTTTGGATATTTTGGAACTGCTCGCATTTCGTGACGCATCGGATGGGCTGACACTGACGGAAATATCCAATTCCCTTCAGTCCCCTAAGAGCAGCATATCACCGATCCTCCACACGATGGCTAAGAAAAAGTACTTGTCATACAAGCCGGGATCCTCTGCTTATACGTTGGGAATCCGCACTTTGGAAATCGGAAACGCCTATATGCGGAAGGAGTCCTTCTTTGAACGTGCGCTGACAGAATTGCAAGAGGTTGTGGACGCATGTAATGAGACCTGCCACTTGGCAGAACTGGATGGATGCAATGTGCTTTACCTGCTTAAAGTGGACGCGCCTCAATCGATACGCATGTATTCCGCACCCGGGAAAATGCTCCCTGCAAATGCTACGGCGCTTGGGAAAGCGCTCTTGTCCGGCTATACAAGGGAGGAATTGAGCGAGATTTTTAAAGATGGCGTAAAAAAAATGACAGACAGGACCATTACGGATCTGGATGAGCTATATCAGCAGATCCAGGGGGTAAAGAAGCGCGGGATCGCTTATGAACGTGAGGAAAACTCTGAATTTATTCAATGTATTGCAACACCCCTGCTAAAGGATGGCGTACCTGTGTTTGCCTTGAGTATTGCAATCCCAACCTTCCGTTATACAGAAGAAAAAGAAAGTCAGGTGACGGAACTGCTCCTGACTGCGCGCGCAAAGCTGGAAGCGCTTCTTTTGACGAGATGAGGACAATGGCTGCCTCTTTTCGCTGGCAGGGAAATGGTCACATTTTGCGCTGTTGGAAACAATAAAAGGGTATCAAAACGAAGAAATAGAGCCACCGGGTGGAGAGCAATGCTCCCGCCCGGTGGCTCTGTAGATTCTTGGTATATGATGAGGGCCGTCAGGCAGCCTTTTCCGTCCTGCTTCCGCAGATCACAGAAAGAGGCGCAAAAGCGCAGGGAATCCTCCCTACAAATCAATGTCAGGGGTATCGCCGGAAGTGCCTTCGAGCAGCAGGCGTACCTTGCGCAGGAACGTGTCCACCTGCTCCGGGCAGCGACCGATATAGGCCTCTGGCCTCAGCAGAACGGCGAGGTCTTCTGTATGCATGGAAAAAGCCGGCTCTGCCGCCAGTTGCTCCAGAAGGTCGCAGGGCTCGCCTTCCTTCATCCTTGCGGAGGCCGCGTGGGAACAGCGGCGGATCACCTCGTGCAGCTCCTGACGGTTTCCGCCGCGTTTGACGGCCTCCATCAGCAGATTTTCCGTGGCGATGAAGGGGAAGTATTCCCGAACGGCCTTGCCAATGATCGCCTCATTTACAACAAGTCCGTGGGTCACATTCCTGCAGAGACGCAGGATCGCATCGGCGCAGAGGAATCCCTCCGGCATGGAGATGCGGCGGTTGGCGGAGTCATCCAGCGTGCGTTCCAGCCACTGTACGGACGCCGTCATGGAGGCGTTTACGGCGTCCGAGATCAGAAAGCGGGACAAAGAACAGATTCGCTCACTGCGCATGGGGTTTCGCTTATACGGCATGGCGGAGGAGCCAATCTGGTTTTCTTCAAAGGGCTCCTCTAGCTGCCGGTCATGCTGCAGCAGGCGAATATCGTTTGCCATCCGATAGGCACTCTGCGCAATAGAAGACAGACAATTCAGGATGCGGCTGTCCACCTTTCGGGGATATGTCTGCCCGCAGACATCAAAACACGCTGCAAATCCGAATTCCGCGCTGATCTGCCGGTTCATCTGGTCGATCTTTTCGGTATCACCATTGAATAGCTCCAGAAAACTGGCCTCGGTGCCGGTGGTCCCACGGCAGCCGAGGAATTTCATGTGTGCCAGTACGTGCTCCAGTTCCTCCAGGTCGGAAAGAAAATCCTGCATCCAGAGTGTCGCCCGTTTGCCCACGGCAACAAGCTGCGCGGGCTGATAGTGGGTATAGCCGAGGGTGGGCAGCGACTTGTATTTCTCCGCAAAGTCCGCAAGATTTTTCAGCACGTCCAGCAGTTCCTTGCGGAGATGGCGCAGACCGTCCCGATAAAGGATCAGATCCCCGTTATCGGTTACATAACAGCTTGTGGCCCCTAAATGGATCACGCCTGCGGCGCCGGGGGCCGCTTTTCCGTAGGCATAGACGTGCGCCATCACATCATGCCGTACCTCTCGCTCCCGTTGTGCGGCGCATGCAAAATCAATGTCATCTATGTGTGCTTCCAGCTCTGCGACCTGCTCTGCCGTAATGGGCAGGCCGAGATCATGCTCCGCCCGGGCCAGCGCGGTCCAGAGCCTTCGCCAGACCTGAATACGCTTTTTCTGGGAGAATAGATACAGCATCTCCTCTGATGCGTACCGGGATGACAGGGGCGATTCATATTTTTCGTACATCGTGCTGCCCTTTCTCTGCTTTATTCCGCAGTGACGACCATGCTGCGCGTGGTTTTATCGATATCATGAATTGATACCGAGTACGAAGAATTTGAGAAATGCAAGTCTGTTTGTAGGGACTGTTCACTTTTTCGGCAGCAACCGGAAGGAAAAGGTGTAAGCATATTAAAACTGCCGCCATCTATTCGAAGGTATCCTACTTTTTTGAATGAACTCCGCCTTTCAAAGCTTGGAAGAGAGATGATCTTTTGAAAGAACTCCGCTTCTCGAACACTTTATCGAGAAACGGAGTCCTTCTTACATATTTTCTCTCGACGGACAGGGCCTCATTTGCTATACTTAAAGCAAAGATAATAGTTGGGAGACACCGCGATATGAAGAAAATCCTTTTCGTTTGCCACGGCAATATCCTAAGAAGCCTCGAAAAAGCCTGCTATATCAATGGCTTTCATCGCTCAGATGGCGCTTACTACACCACAATTACACCATTTGCGAAAGAGCTTTGATGTGACAATCCCAAATTACACATTCTGAATAAAATGAAGAGGACATATCCACGGTGCCAGATATGTCCTCTTCATTTTTATCTGCGTTTCTTTTTGCCTTTCCCGTGCTGCAACTGCGGTCGTGCTTTCCCGCGCTGACTGATAGGATTTTTCATATACTTGGACTTCTTGAGAATACCAATCAGCGAAACAAACTCTTCCTTCGTGAGCGCGTCGTAGTCGAGTCCGATTGTCGCAAGGTACGCGCGGATTTTCTTTTCCTCAGAACTACCCTCGAAGTTCATCGCATCCTGCAACTGACCCTGCACGGTTGCAACAAGGGATGTTTCATCCGCAGTCATGGTGTCGGGACGATGTTCATTCCGAATATCACGGAGAATACCTTTCAGGTCATCTGCAATCAGACTTCCGAAATACTCGTCCTCTCTGATCTGCGCGACTTCCAGCGTCCGCAGGTGCAGGTCATTTTCCTCGCCGCCGTTTTTCATCAATGCCATCTGCCGGACTGCTTCCAGCACGGCGTTCATATTGTTGATCCGCATATCCGCGATCCGGTCAACGTAAATCTCGGCGTCCAGCATAAACCGCTGGAAGTCTTTGTGGCAGATCAGCTCCGACAGCAGCCGGTGGTTGAACTTGCCCGTTTTCAAGACTTCGATTGCATCATCACCCAAATGCAGAGCGTCCAATTCTGTGTTTGGGTGATTTTTTTGTTCTGTCAGCCCCAGCAGGTAATCGGTGGACACGCCGTAGAACTTTGCCAGCTCCACCATGCTAAACGGGCTGATGTCTTTGAAATCGTCGGCTTCGTATTTCCCCAGCGCGGATTTTGAAATGCCTGTTTCCGCAGAAAGCTGTTCCAGCGTCAGACCTCGCTCTACGCGCAGGTCTTTGAGCCGTTCCTGAATAGTGAGTTTTGGCTGCATAGCGGCATCCTCCCTTCAATTTTCTGTCCTTTTCCGGTCTTGTCCATAAGCGTGGAAATCTGCATTTTTCGGCGCGTTTTCCGACCTCTTGGATATACGGGAGAGGTCTATATTTTTCGCTAAAATGGTCTTGCAATCGCACCTGAACCTTGAAAATTGCATGACCGTCCGAACGGGATATGTCCCCCAGCGAAGTAACCGCCATGACCGCGAAAGCGCGAGCGTACCAACGGGGACGAAACGCCGGGAGCGATCCTCCGGGCAGGAACGACGTTCGGAAAGAGCGGCAAAATCAAACGTAAAAATCAAAGCAAGTGAAAACGGCGAAATAGTTTTCTGCTCTGTGCGGTTATCTGCATGGAACAGAGCACTATCCGGCAGCGAACGGCGTTTGCCGTTCAGAATGACATTTCTCCGTTTCACGCAAAGACGCATCAAGCGGCAAAAGCTGAGGGTGCCGCCTGTGACCAACGTATCATCGGCGGCATTTCCAGCAAAAAACCGTACATCAAAAACAAGCGCCCTACGGCGAACGGGTATCACAATCTGACAAACCCATTTTACCATAGAGCGCGCCGAAAAAATAGGAGGAACATTTGAATATGAGAAAATCCGAAACCTATCGCAACGAGATCAAGTCTTACATCGTCCGCACCGGCATGACCATGACCGAGGTGGTGGACTACCTCTCCGATGAATACGGCTGGAGCCGCAGCGTCCCCAATCTCTCCGGTAAGCTCAAGCGCGGCTCGCTCCGCTACGGCGAGGCGGTGGAGCTTGCGGATGCGCTGGGGTATGACATTGTGTGGCAGAAGCGAAGAAACAGATAATGACACTATAAGATGAACATAAAATCTATAATCATAGATTTTAATTGCACTTTTTCGAGCTTTGCGATATAATAAAAGAAATTCAAAAGCACGATGAGGTGTAAAATGGAAATCAGCTATAACAAGTTGTGGAAGCTGTTAATTGATAAAGGCATGAATAAAACAGACTTGAGAACTAAGGCACATTTAAGTTCTGGAACAATGGCTAAATTAGGGAAAAATGAAAATGTAACCACAGATATTCTTGTTCGTATTTGTGCTGTTTTAGAATGTGACTTAGCTGATATTATGGAGCTTCAGCCGGTTAGAGAATAATGTAAGTATTTAAGACACGAATGGACAAAGGAATTTGAATTATGAACTCTGAGAGATTAAAAATGATAGATTTGTTTTCAGGTGCAGGTGGTCTTTCTGAAGGACTATCTGAGGCAGGTTTCCATAGCTTATTTGCATCTGAAATTGTTCCGGTATATGCTCAAACCTACAAAAAAAACCACCCAGACACAAACGTATTTACTGCCGATATTCGAACATTAGATGCAAATGAAGTTCGTACAACATTGGGAATCGAACGTGGAGAACTTGACTTAATTGCTGGTGGCCCTCCGTGCCAAGGCTTTTCTATCAATGCCCCAGTTCGAACTACTTTAGATGAAAGAAATCATCTTTTCAAAGAGTACCTTCGCTTTGTTGACGCCTTTGCTCCGCGTGCTGTCCTAATTGAAAACGTTCCAGGTTTGGTTTCATTTGAGCATGGTGCAACGCTCCATGCGATTTTGAACGCTTTAGCCGAATTAGGATATGGTGCAGATGTTCGGATTCTGGGTGCGCCATATTATGGCGTTCCTCAAATGCGTTGGCGTACCATTATACTGGGAGTACGGGGAAGGACTTTACCTGCGGGGGCATATCCTGAGCCGATTTATCATGCTCCGATTCGAGCAAATTTCACCAGCACTTTTGACGGACAATCGATTATCAAAGAACCTTCGCCAGAGGCTAACGCTAATTTTGTCACCGTTTATGAGGCAATCGGAGACCTGCCTCCGTTAGTAAGCGGAGAGCAAGGAGAGGTTATTAAAGAATACCGTTGTGATGCGTTCTGCGCCTATCAACGCCGATCCCGTTTAGGCTCCGTAGGTGTAATGAACCACGAGGCGCCGCGTCTTTCCCCAATAAACCTTAAACGCTTAGAGTATATTCAACCTGGCGGAAACTGGACTGATATTCCGGATGAACTGCTGCCAAAAGGAATGCAAAAGGCGCGAAAGTCTGATCACACTAAGAGATATGGACGAGTTCTTCCGGACGGACTGGCGTCAACCATACTCACGAAATGCGACCCACATTGGGGAGCGTTTTTCCACTATGAACAGAATCGCTCGTTTACAGTCCGTGAGGCGGCTCGTTTGCAGTCGTTTCCCGATCATTTTGTCTTTACAGGAAACCTTGCAGAACAGTTCGCACAAGTAGGCAATGCAGTTCCGCCGCTTTTGGCACAGGCTGTAGGGCTGTCACTACGTTCAATTTTAGAAACGGAGGATTGATCATGTCGGGCTATATTTCAGAGTTTTTTGGTTACCGGGCAGAGGACTCCTCGGTTACTGCACTTGATAATACATCTAAACAAGTATGTCCTTTTCTTTCCTCGTACTGCACGAAGGCTCTCGGAGATAAGACTAATCGTACTTTATCCGGTGTATGCGCCATAAGGCAGGTATCAGAAGGTTCTCCCGCTGTGATTTGCTGCCCCAATAGAATTTACGCAGACAACTACAAAATGCTGGCCACAATAGCACTGAAAGCATTTGGCCGGAGTTACAATCTTTATTCGGGGCGCTTGGCTGTTGAAAAGTCTAAAGAAGAAGGTGGCGCAATTGCCGTATTTGGGCATGGATGGGGCGGTGAGCTTCCTCTCCCAAAACGTCAGGGTAGAGGCTCCTACTATGTAGATTGGATTCTGGCTCGACTGGATGAAACCGGAGAGCTCGTTGAGTTTACTGCAATTGAAGTGCAAACAATCGATACTACTGGTACTTATCAAAATGCGCGTAGAGCGTTAATTGAACGCCATGAAATTGAAAAAGATACGGTCGGACTAAACTGGGAGAACGTATCGAAAAGAATTATACCTCAGATTATCTATAAAGGGCAGGTTCTGCAAAGAGAAGAATTATGCCGGAGCGGACTGTATTTTGTCTGTCCTAAACCTGTGTACGAGCGCGTGCTTGAGCGGCTGGGAGGAAAAAACAAATTACCACAATTTCCAACACAGCCCGCAGCAATCCATTTTGTTGCTTATGATTACCTGCCAGACGCGGCGATTGAAGACGGCACAATCAAGCCGCTGGGCGTAATAGAGGAGTATTGCACTACTGTTTACAAGGTGCAAGAGGCATTTTCTGCGGTAGATTTGCCAGATCAAAACGTCTACCGTGATGCAATCCGCCATTCGCTGTATGACTGAGGAAGGAAGGCAGTATGTTACTCAAAAAAGTTAGCATTCACAAGTACAAGAGTTTTTTAACCGAGCAATCTTATGAAGTAGAGCCGCAAATCACACGAATTGTTGGGAAAAACGAATCCGGGAAAACTGCTTTGCTGGAAGCTTTGGCAAAATCAAATTATTTTGAAGATAATACTGAGTTCCGATTTAACAAGGACTTAGACTACCCTCGTAGTGAGCTCATAAAAGTGCGTAACGAAAATCCACCAGCCCTAACTTGTGAGTATGAATTGTCAGACGAGGATATTAGTCGTGTTGAAACCGCGTTCGCCAAAGGAATAATACCACGGAAAAATTTTTGCGTAACTTCTTTTTATGATAATACAAGCAAGGCATCAGGTGTAGAGATTGATTTTACTGTCTTTAAGGACTGGCTAATCTCATTTTTTGGCGTTGGTGATCAAGGGAAACAGCTTATTCGGGCAGCAGATTCCTTCTCATCTTTAGAGAGTGTCGTATCTGAAAATGCAGAACTCCCCGCGATGGAACAAATCCAAGCTCAACTGGGGGAGATTAAAACAGGGGCTGGGGATTTTGAGAATAGACTTGAGGGGTACATTTACAACACGTATCTTTCTCCGGAAATTCCGAAGCTATGGTATTTCAGCGACTATTTTAGCTTGCCATGCCGAATAAACTTGGATGATTTTTCTACGGGACAGCCAACTAATAATCTATCTCGTGAAGAGGTCAAAATTGCAAATGCTCTATTTGAGTTGAGTGGTTTGCGGGTCTCTGATATTCAAAACGAAAGTAATTTTGAAGCGTTTAAGGCGCAATTGGAGGCAACCTCCAATTCGATTACTGATGATATGTTTGAATACTGGACAACAAATCAGAATCTTGAAATTCGTTTTGAGATTGAACACGCGCCTAACGGTGTTCGGTATTTGAACATCAGAATTTATAATTCAAAGCACAGAGTTACTCTGCCTTTGAAAAATCGTAGCAAAGGCTTCTTGTGGTTCTTTTCATTTTTAGTGTGGTTCAGCAAGATTCAAGGTGATAAGAAAAGTAAATATATTTTACTTCTTGATGAGCCGGGACTAAGCCTTCATGCTTCTGCGCAGAATGATCTACTACGGTTTATCGATGAGAAACTGGCACCGGAGTATCAGGTTATATATACAACGCACTCCCCATTTATGATTGATTCTCTCAAGCTTAATGAGGTGCGAACTGTTTATGATACACAAAATCCTAAGATTGGTAGTGTTGTATCCGATGCTGTAGAGGAAAAGGATTCTGATACATTGTTTCCGCTGCAAGCGGCATTAGGATATACAATTGCCCAAAATCTATATGTTTCACCTAAAAATCTTTTGGTGGAAGGAATCTCAGATTTGGTGTACCTAAATCATTTCTCAACAATTCTCAAAGATATGGGAAAAGAGGGATTGTCTGAGGATATTACCATAGTTCCGGTAGGTGGTGCAGATAAAATTGCAACCTTTATTTCGTTAATGCGGGGCAACGAGCTATCCACGGTGTGTTTGCTTGATACCTTTACAGATCAGGCAGCCCAAGCTCGCTTGAAGCGCATGGTCGAGCAAAAAATTATCGCCGATAAAAAAATTCTGTATTACCATTCGATCATGGGGCAAGCTTACGCCGATATTGAGGATTTATTTGACAAGGAAGAGTACCTTGTCTTGTTTAATGGAGCATTTGGGAAATCGGTTCAAATTAGTGAACTCGATACGAATAAACCAATAATGTCGCAGTTAAAACGGCTTAACGGCAATAAGGCCTTTAACCATTATTCACCTGCAAATTATATGGCTAAGAATATTGGTAGCCTTGTATTTTCAGACGAAACAATGGGACGATTTGAAAAACTTTTTGCTATGGTCAATAGCAAGTTCGACTAAGATCGGCCTACGTCAACCCTTTGGAACAAAGGGCGCACTTCTATACTCTCCTGACGGGAGTATGTGCGCTCTGCGAGGCAGACAGCCCGGACAGCCAAATGTCCGGGCTGTTTTGCGTCACTTTGTTCCGAACAAGGGGCTGCACCCCTTGCGACGCTTGCGCGCCTATCCCAGCGGACTTTGCAGCGGAAACCGTCTGCTGGCGCAGACCATTTCCGCCGCAAAGCCTGAAAATCCATATCGTTATCAAGACCGTCTACTGAAAACGTAGGCGGTCTTTTTGTATCTATCCACCCCATCATTTATCAGTCAGGAGGGTAAAATCATGCACGAAAAAGAAATCGAAAAGCTGCAAGCCGAGAAAGAAAAGGTGGAGCGGCAGCTTGCGCAGGAGCAGCACAAAATTCAGCGGCTCGAAAACCTTGCCGCCTACTACGAAAAGGGAGAACGGCGCAAGCGGGCGCACCGGCTTATCACCCGTGGTGCTGCCATTGAGAGCGTTGCTCCGCAGACGAAAGAGTTGGGCGAAACCGCGTTTTACGCTTTTGCAGAACGGGTTTTCGCCCTGCCAGACGCACAAAAGCTGCTCACGGATGCTGTCAGCAATCACGTAGGAGGTGACTGAGTATCGCACTATTTCATTTTCATGTGACGCAGATCAAGCGCAGCGCGGGGCAGTCTGCTGTAGCTGCTGCCGCCTACCGTGCCGGGGAAAAGCTGCACAGTGAGTATTACGGCGAGGACAGCGACTACACCCGCAAGGGCGGCGTGATCTGCTCTGAAATCCTGCTGCCATCTCACGCCCCGCCAGAATACGCAGACCGCGAAACGCTCTGGAACGCCGTAGAGAAAGCCGAGCGTGGGAAGAAAGCCCAGCTTGCCTACAGCTTTGACATTGCCTTGCAGAACGAGTTTTCCATGCAGGAGAACATCGATCTTGCAAGGCAATTTTTGTTGGAGAACTTTGTGAGCCGGGACATGGTAGTGGACTTTGCCGTTCACTCGCCAGACAAAGAGGACGGCGGCATTTCTAATCCGCATTTTCACGTCATGTGTCCCATCCGTCCCATTGAGCCGGACGGCAGGTGGGGAAACAAACAGCGGCGGAAATATGTGCTGGACGAGCATGGGGAGCGCGTTTTGGACGAGGCGGGCAACTATGTGTTCAACGCTGTGCCTACGACCGACTGGGGCAAGCCAGAAACGCTGGAAGCGTGGCGGCAGGCATGGGCTGAGATGTGCAATGCCAAGTTTGCCGAAAAGGGCTTTGACTGTCGCATCGACCATCGCAGCTTTGCCCGCCAGGGTGTAGATCAGATTCCAACCCAGCACGAGGGTCCCACCATCCGGGCAATGGAGGCAAAGGGCATCCGTACCGACAAGGGCGATCTCAACCGCTTCATCCGGAAAACCAATGCGCTGCTGCGGGAAGCCAAAGAAAAAATCGCCGTGCTGATCGGCTGGCTGAAGGACGTAAAAGCCGAGCTTGCCAAGCCCCAGCCGCCCACACTGAACGATCTGCTGGCGCTGCATTGCGCCAATCGCAACAAGGGCGCGTACAGCAATAAGGCGAAGAACGCCAATTTGCAGCGTTACGCCGAGGCGTTCAGCTTTCTGCAATCTAAAAAACTTTATACCGTGGACGATCTGGAAACTACGCTTCACGCCATGCAGGACAAAATCGACACGTTGAAAAATTCTGCGTCTGCAAAGCAAGTCCGCATCAAAGAATTAGACGGGCTGCTGCGTATGGTGGACTACTACAAGTCTGGCAAGCCCGCTGCGGACAAGCTGAAATCCATCCGATTTGAGAAATCCAGGCAGAAATACAAATCCGAACACGATAACGAGTTGCGGACGTTCTACATGGCAGAGCGCAAGCTAAAACCGCACTTCAAGGACAGCAAGGTGCCCATCGCCGCATGGCGCAGGGAGCGCGAGCAGTTGGAGCAGGAATACAGGGACATTCAGACGGAGCTTTCGCTGCTCCATGCCGACGCGAAAAAGCTCTGGGCGATCCATTACAACATCTACGAGGTGCAGCATGAACAGGAGCGCCAGAATACCGCGACGCGGCAGAAAAAGCAGGAGATTGAACACTGAGGAGGGCATTGCCTATTGAGTATCTTTGAAGCCGTCAAGCAGTCTGTGACCACCCGGCAGGCTGCGGAGCGATACGGCATTCGGGTGGAGCGGAACGGAATGTGCCGCTGCCCGTTCCACGATGACAGCACACCCAGCATGAAGCTGGATCGCCGGTATTACTGCTTCGGCTGCGGTGCCACCGGGGACGTGATCGACTTCGTTTCCCGGCTTCGCGGGATCGGCAGCAAGGAAGCCGCAATTCTGCTGGCACAGGATTTTGCTATTCCGTATGAGGATGGCACGGGCAAAATGAGCAAGCCGCGACAACAAAATACGGACAAACAGAATTATCAGCACATGGAACGCTACTGTTTCCGTGTGCTGTTGGACTATTACCGGCTGTTATGCCGCTGGAAGGAGGATTATGCCCCGCAGACGCCGGAGGACGGCTATCATCCGCACTTTGTAGAAGCATTACAGAAGCTCTCGTTGATTGCATATCTGCTGGACGAGCTGTTGGGCGGGGATATGCAGGCGCGGGCATCCGTTGTGATCGAATATGGAGAGGAAGTGAGGAAACTTGAGCAGCGAATGGCAGAGCTTGCCGCCGCAGATGAGGCAGCAGATCAAAATGCAGGTGGGCAGTATAGCATCGCCGATGAGCATTGAAGAAGTAAAAGCCATGCTGGACACCACGGAAAAAGGCGGTGTCCGCAACAGTATCAAGAATTGCCTGACGGTATTTCAGCACGATCCGCTGCTCTCCGGCGCGATTGCCTACAATCTGCTGACCGACCGCACCGACATTGTGAAGCCCATCGGCTACGACCGAAGCCCCGGCACCTCCATGACCGACACGGATATGAAATACATCCGGCTGTATCTGGAAGAGAATTACGACCTGACAAGTGAGAAGAAAATCATAGATGCCGCCGATCTCGCTGCCCATCAGAACAGCTATCACCCGGTCCGGGACTATCTGAACAGTCTTGCATGGGACGGAACAGAACGTATCTGCTACTGTCTGCACCACTTTCTCGGCGCGGAAGCGGATGAGTATACCTTTCAGGCATTACGGCTGTTCCTGCTGGGTGCGATTCATCGGGCATTCCGTCCGGGCTGTAAATTTGAGGTCATGCTCTGTCTGGTGGGCGGTCAGGGCGCGGGAAAATCCACATTCTTCCGGCTGCTGGCAGGCAAGGACGAGTGGTTTTCTGATGATCTGCGAAAGCTGGACGATGAAAACGTGTACCGCAAGCTGCAAGGTCACTGGATCATCGAAATGTCCGAGATGATTGCTACCGCCAATGCCAAGAGCATTGAGGAAATCAAGTCGTTTCTGAGCCGTCAGAAGGAGGTCTACAAAATCCCGTATGAAACCCATCCGGCAGACCGATTGCGGCAATGCGTATTCGGTGGCACGTCAAACGCAATGGACTTCCTGCCCCTCGACCGCTCCGGCAACCGGCGTTTCCTGCCCGTGCAGGTCTGCCCGGAACAGGCAGAGGTTCACATTTTGGAGGATGAAGCCGCATCCAGATCCTACTTGCAGCAGGTGTGGGCGGAGGCAATGACCATCTACCGGGCAGGCGGCTGGAAGCTGACGTTCAGCCCGGAAATGGTACGCTATCTCAAAGAGCATCAGAAGGACTTCATGCCGGAGGACACGAAAGCGGGCATGATTCAGGCGTTTCTGGACAGCTACACGGGCGATACCGTCTGTTCCAAGCAGCTTTACAAGGAGGCGCTGAACCATGCTTTTGACGAGCCGAAGCAATGGGAGATCCGCGAGATCAACGAGATTATGAACCAGTGTGTGACCGGCTGGACGTATTTCTCCAATCCCCGCAGCTTTGCAGGGTACGGCAGGCAAAAGGGCTGGAAGCGTGAAAGATCTGCAACCGGCAGCGACAACCATGCCGCAGAAATCCCGGACGGCTTTGTAGAGATTACAGAGCAGATCGAGATGCCGTTCTGAAAAGCACGGCTGGTTGCAAAGTCTGTTGTTATCCTGTTGCCGGGCTGGTTGCCGGAGAAATCCCTGTCCTGTCAGGCTTTTTCTGCCTTTGACAACCAAAACAACAGAAAAATAGAAGAAAGGGATAATCGTAAATCAACCGTCAGACCGGGTATGTTTCGAGGTTTTTGGAAGTCCGTTGCCGGACTTCGTTGCCGCCTCGCCCTGTCTGGCTATTTTTGTATGGAGGGTAAACTGCCTATGAAGGAAATCCCAATTTGGGAAAAGAGCAATCTGAGCTTGGAGGAAGCCGCGGCTTACTCCGGCATTGGTATTAACAAGCTGCGTGAGATCACCAACGAGGACCGGTGCAAATTTGTCCTCTGGGTGGGCAACAAGCGCTTGATTAAACGCCGCCTGTTCGATCAGTTCATCGAGCAGGCGTATTCTATTTGAAATTTGTGGTGTAAATCGGAGCCTTGATATGATACAATAAGTGTGTCATATCAAGGCTCTTTCCATCACGGAAAGGAGTTTGACAATGTCCGAAAAGAGAAAAGACAACAAGGGACGCATCCTGCGGACAGGAGAGAGCCAGAGAAAAGACCTGATTTATCAATATCGGTACACAGACATTCGCGGCAAACGGCAGACAGTGTATTCCTCCGATCTGAAAGAACTGCGGGAAAAAGAAAAGGAAATCCAGAAGCAGCTCGACGATGGCATTGATTATGCGGCTGGCAAAATCAACGTCATTCAACTGCTGGAACGCTACATCAGCATCAAACAGGGCGTGCGCTACAATACCAAGGTTGGTTATAACTTCGTGCTGAATCTGGTGAAGAAAGAAGATTTTGGCTACCGTTCCATCCGAGACATCAAGGTTTCGGACGCGCAGAAATGGATCATGAAGCTACACGAGGACGGAAAGGGATACAGCACCCTCACCAGCGTTCGGGGCGTTGTCAAACCGGCTTTCCAGATGGCGTACAATGAGGATGTGATCCGTCGGAATCCCTTTGACTTCAAGCTGGTCGATGTAGTTTCCAATGATTCACAGAAGCGCATTGCCATGACAGAGGAACAGCAGACGCTTTGGATGGATTTCATCCGGGAGGACAAGACCTACTGCAAGTATTACGACGAGTTTGTGGTGCTGCTGGGAACCGGGATGCGCGTCAGCGAGTTCTGCGGGCTGACAAAGGCTGATCTGGACTTTACCGGGCGGAAAATCCGAGTAGATCACCAGCTCGTCCGAGAGCGCGGCGGCAAGTATTATGTGGAGAAAACCAAAACCGAGTGCGGCTGCCGCTACATTCCCATGACGGATGAGGTTTACCGAAGCCTACAAAATATTCTTTCACGCCGCAAGCGCGTGAAAACGGAAACGATCATCGACGGGTACAGCGGTTTCCTTCTGCTGGACAAAAACGACAGTCCGAAGGTTGCCCTGCACATCGAGAATGAAATGCGCTGGGCAATGAAGAAGTATCAAAAACTGCACCCGGACAAGCCTCTGCCGCACATCACGCCCCATGTATTCCGGCACACGTTCTGTACAAACATGGCGAACGCTGGCATGGACATCAAGACCTTGCAGTATGTCATGGGACATTCCGATGTGGGCGTCACACTGAATGTTTACACCCATGCAAGCTATGACCGCGCTGCCGAGCAGATGGCAAAGATCATTGATCTCAAAGGGCTTGCCGCACCGGAGCCGCAGAGAAAATCAGGTTGAAGCAATCGCAGTCACTACACCAATTACTACACCATTTGCCCGAAAATCTGTGTAGAGTTACGGAAATCTGCGTAGGTTTCCGGCATGACAGCAAAAATGAAAGAAGCGCCCAAAGCCCTGAAATATCAAGGCTTGGAGGCTTTTGAAGGGATATAAAAGCAATGACAAAAATCTTATTCGTTTGCCACGGCAGTATCTGCCGCAGTCCGATGTCGGAGTATGTCATGAAGGACTTAGTAAAAAAAGCCGGTTTGGCAGCACAGTTCCATATAGAGTCTGCCGCAACCAGCAGCGAGGAGCTCGGCAACCCCGTCTATCCTCCGGCGCGGCGCAAGTTGGCGGAGCATGGGATCGCCTGCGGCGGCCACGCGGCGCGGCAGCTCACCAAAAACGATTACAAAGAATTCGATCTGCTCATCGGCATGGACAGAGCCAACCTACAGAATATGCGGCGTATTTGCGGTGGTGACCCAGATGGCAAGATACATCTGCTGCTGGATTACACCGGCCATCCCCGCGATGTGGCCGACCCGTGGTACACCGATGATTTCGAGGCCACATGGCAGGATGTGATGGCAGGTTGCCATGGATTACTGAGAGAGTTATTGCAGAAACGAGGTGAACAGAATGGCACAAAATGACAATATCCAACTATTTGAGGACAAACGCATTCGTACTGCGTGGGACGAGGAAAAAGAAGAATGGTACTTTTCCATCGTCGATGTTGTTGCCGTGCTGACGGACAGCGTTGACCCTGCGGCATATTGGCGCAAGCTCAAGCAGCGTTTGAAAGCTGAGGGCAATGAAACCGTGACAAACTGTCACGGTTTGAAAATGACTGCCTCAGATGGCAAAAAGCGTCTGACCGATGTAGCCGACACGGAGCAGCTTCTCCGCATCATCCAGTCTATTCCCTCCCCCAAAGCGGAACCGTTTAAGCT
>OJPH01000752.1_pt1 | contig 17910 bp, 7 predicted proteins | sample 1598481 | NCBI WGS metagenome assembly OJPH01 (sample SAMN03922482, study PRJEB24848) | human gut metagenome | isolation source: stool sample | host: Homo sapiens | place: Germany | collected 2011-05 | reverse complement strand
GATTCTTCAAGGCAAGGCCTTTCAGAATGACATACACTTGGCGAAAGATTCTTCATTTCATTTCGTTCTATTCAGAATGACATCACACCGTAGGGCTTCAACACCTTGACAAGGAATTCTTCTCTTCACTATATTCTATCTAAGAATGACACGCCTGTCATTCCGCACCGTCGCCGATACGACGTTTTATGAGGAACAGGTTACGAGCGGCAGCTTCGTCGCCGGCCTGCGCAGCCCGTTGCAAATAATTGAGCGCACGGGCTATGTCGCCATTGACATAGCAGGCATTGCCCAACGCATTGTAACTGCGGGGGTCGTAAGCTACGGTTTCGAGCATGGCCAGCGCCTCGGCGGGATAACCGCCGGTGAGCAGCCCTATGGCCCGGTTGATGACGATTGCCACACGGTCGGGCGCATTGTCGTAATAGATGCGCACGTAACCGGCGTTACGCAACTCGGGCAAGGCTTCCCGGCAGAGATAGCGGTAAGCCCGGTTGCCCCGGAGACGCCGCATGGCGCTCTCACGCATCACGGGGTCGGGTATGGAGTCGATGACCTGCAAGAGGCCGTCGCGGAACTCATTGGTAGAATCGGTGTCGGCCACATAGTCGCGCAACTCGGTCCATGCGGGACCACCGGAGACAAGGCGGAACAACGAATCGGGATACCCCGTGCGTCCCTGTATGTAACGTGCCAACGCCTCGGCACGCCGTTGCGCCAACCGTATATTGAAGGCGATAGGACCCTCGGGCGAGGCCAGACCGATGATTTCGATAAAGCGCACTTCGGCGGCGCTGTCGGCCGATACCCGCGCGGTCAGCTCCACAATCTTGTCGAGCGTCTCGTTATTGGTACGGTACAGCGTATCGAGATAGGAACGGTTTACGGGGTAATGCACATACAATGCACCGGGCTCCTTGCGCAACACCTGCGTACCGTCATAGGGACGGTAATCGGCCAGCCGGTGCAGCACGGGGTTTTCCTGTGCCAACGCATAGGTCTGCGGCACGACGAGCGGTATCACGGGGTGGTAGGGCGGTATGTAACGGAATGGCTCACGGCACAAGGGGGCGAGGGTATCGACCGAGCAACAGCCCTCTTTCTCGCGGGCGAGGCAGAGGGCGAGGTTGCCGTAACGCATCCACGGTTGCACGGCAATGCGCATCTCATACCACAAGGTATCACCGGGAACGCCTTTCGGCACAGAGGGATACCACTCCTGCCGGCCGTCGAGCCACGCTTCCCGCGCACTGTACTTGCAATGCCGCTTACCCTGAAAGACGACAGCGGGCAAAGCGAGCGTGTCGCCCGCCCCGCAAAGCGAGGGGGTGAACCACAAACAATAGTCTTTCTCTACCTCCCGCCGCGAGGCCGTAAGGGGGAATTGCAAGGTGAGGGCAAAACTGTCGGCCCACTCGATGATGCAGGTATCGGGTACACCCGATCCGCCCACGGAACGCACCGCGAGTGAGTCGGAAACTTGGGGCACTGACGCCCGAGCGATCGTACCCGCCACAGTATCGACGACATAGGTCGTGGAGACCATCAGCGTGGTATCGACAACGAGCGTACCGGCCGAGAGGCGCGTACTGACGACCCTCGCCGTATCGCGAACGAAAGCCGTATCGGCCACAACGGCATAACAGCCGGGAACAAACGACGCGGCCACACCTTTTCCCGGGAGGGCGAGCATCGCCAAAACACATATACGGGTGATTATCTTATTCATGGCGTCAATCGATTACATAGACCACCGAAAGCGAGAGCTTGGTAGGCATGAAAATATTTTTCTTCTGTATTCCCTGATAACGTCCGCAATGGCGACAACGGTAATACTTCGAGCAGGTATGGGCGAAACCGAGGCCGATAACCCCCTCGATGCTCCACCGCCTGTTGATGATGTGATGGTAACCGTAGACAAGCCCCCCGCCGTAGAGGTTACCCTGAAAACGATAGTCGCGCAACTGCTTCCACAAGCCGAATGGCATGTGCACGTTCCCGGCGTTGTAGTGCATATACAACAAGTGTGCACCCACGAAATGGCCACCGAAAGGAGCGCACAGCCAGTAACGCGCCTCGGGTTGCACGGCAACGTGCCGCCACTTCTTGTTGTCGCCGAAAGTGAAGGGATTGTAACTAAGGGAAAGGTCGAGCGTCCATTTGCGGGCGACCCGATATTCAAAAGCGAGATTGGGCGAGACGGTGGCCCACCCTATTGCATTGGTCTTCACGGCCATATCCTGTGTTATACCGTCAACAGGGAAAAACAGAAGCAAAGCCATGCAGCCCGCTACCGCCAGCCACCATTTCTTACCGATAACGGCAAAAACACATAAAAATAGTTTTTCGGTTTTCTCGGTCATTTTTTTATTCCGATGCAAGGATATAATTATATTCCTTAATTCTACAATTCCGGACACTTCTATTTTTTAATGCTCTTAAAGATTCTGGGGAAACCTCTAAAAAACAATTCCGTAAACCGATAATCAACACAGAATTCCATCACAGTACAATAGGTTTACTTCTCTCATCAGATTCCTCTTTCGCCCTATTTTTGCGATTAAGAATCGGATAACACGGCAAAGATAATAAACAATGCAGTTTATAAAAACAAATTCTGAGAAAATACAAAGAAATTTAATATATAACCTTGCAGACGAAAAATCGGAATTCATAGATTCCCACCTCTCGCAGCGGATCGACGATGTATCTATAAAACAAATTACGCAGGAAAGGGTTCGCTCGGGAGAATGTCGCACAGAGACTTTTTCTACTCGTAATATTCAAAAAAAGATTGATTATCTCACGATAACCAATCTCCGTAACCTAAATTTAATACCATGAAAAACACTGTTCTCAAATGTACATAATTATAACAAATGAAACAAGAATTGTTTGACAATCAGGCCACCGTTTCACATAGTTTAACACAATTATCCTATACTGCCCGCGAACAGCGGATACCCATGCAGAATCGTTGCTCTGAATCGAAATTTGTCCGAAAGCCATGCAGCCTTCTCCTCGCCTTTGTCGGCATTAACCTAAGGAGGATAGCACGTCGGGGTGTCATTCCGAGCGCACGCGAGGAATCTCTATATTATCCCGAACCCGCCACAGGTGGTGTGAGGGATCTCATGCTTTTGAGCATTTAGGCAGGAGATTCTTCACTACGCTCATGCTTCGTTCAGAATGACATTGCGTCGTAAGAGCTTCAACACATTGCAAGGGATTCTTCCTCCCTGCGGTCGTCAGAATGATAGCGCAACCGAAAGGAAACGAACAAAAAACTGCGAAAAAAAAGTATTTACCGAATTTTCTTAACAATACGCCGCTTTATCCCGATAAAAACAGTATTTTTGCACAAAATGGAAAAACGATGAACGTCGCCGAAATAATTAAAAACAGCTCCCGAACAGCCTTTTCTTTTGAAGTTCTCCCTCCTCTGAAAGGAAACAGCATCGACAAGGTATTCGACACGATCGATGCACTACGCGAATTCGACCCGAAGTACATCAATATCACATCGCACCGCAGCGAGTTTATCTACAAAGCTGCCGATAACGGCCTCTACCAACGGGTGTCGGAAAAAAGCCGTCCGGGATCGGTCGCCGTGGCCGCCGCCATACAGTACAAATACCGTATTCCGGCCGTTCCGCACCTCATTTGCAGCGGGTTTACCAAAATTGAAACCGAATACGCACTGATAGACCTGAACTTTTTGGGCATCACCGACCTGCTCATTCTGCGAGGAGACAAGGCCAAACACGAAGCGCGATTCTCGCCTTCGCCCGAAGGTCATGCCCATGCCATAGACCTGCAACAACAGGTAAACCGTTTCAACGAAGGCTATTTTCTCGACGGTTCACACATGACCCTTTCATCGCCATTCTCCTACGGGGTGGCCGGCTATCCCGAGAAACACGACGAAGCTCCCAACCTCGAAACCGACCTGCGCCACCTGAAAGCCAAAGTCGACGCCGGGGCATCGTATATCGTAACACAAATGTTTTTCGATAACGCAAAATATTTCGCTTTTGTAGAACGCTGCCGCGCCGAAGGCATCACCGTACCCATCGTGCCGGGCCTGAAACCGATCACCTCGGCCAACCAACTGACGGTGCTGCCCAAAGTGTTCCACGTAGACCTTCCTGAGCCGTTGGCCCGGGAACTGGCGGCCTGCCGCGACGATGCTGCTGCCCGTGAAGTAGGCGTGGAATGGTGTACAACGCAAGCCCGGGAACTGAAAGACCGAGGCGTACCGAGCATACATTTCTACTCGCTCATGGCGACCGAAAGCGTGCGGCGCGTGGCCCGAGTAGTGTATTAGGACAACCCGACGGAAACGACCATTGAAACAAATATGGCAGACATTGCTATTCCAATGTAGCGCAAGCGTAGTGAAGATAAAGAGCCCCTTGCCAAGTGCATGCCATTCTGAACGGGACGAAGTGAAATGAAGAATCTTTTGCCAAGTGTATGTCATTCTGACGACTGCAAGGAGGAAGAATCTCTACCCAAGAACGAAGAGAGGGATTCCTCGCATATACTCGGAATGACAAGAGGCTACCGCCCCTCACTTTTAATAGCCGGTAATGTCGGAGAGGGGAAAATGCCCGCCTTTATCGGGCTGCCGGGAGCGAGGGAGAAGACGGAAATAGGGCGAGGACTGTTTGAGCGAAGTGAGTTCCGCAGCCCCCGTCGGCGAGCGAAGCGGGAGGCAGGAGCACCCGATAACCGGCGGGCGACCTTTCTTGGTTACTTCTTTGCGGCGGGAAAGAAGTTACATCACACTGTCATTCTGAACGTAGCGTAAGCGTAGTGAAGAATCTCCGCCTAAATGCTCAAAAGCATGAGATCTCTCACATGCGTTCGAGATGACATAGAGATTCCTTGTCGGGCTATCGCCCTCGGAAACGATGTCATTCTGACGACTGCAAGGAGGAAGAATCTCTTCTGATAAAGGGTAGGAGATTCCTCACACCGCCTGTGCGGGTTCGGGATAACAGAGAGAGATTCCTCGCATACGCTCGGAATGACAAAAGGGTTGTCTTGCTGAAAGATTTTTACCTTAAAAAAAACCGGGCGAGCAAAATTGCTCACCCGGGAAATAACCAAATAACAGCCACATCAAACAACGTCCAATACAGCCTAATGCCGGAAAGTTTAATACACAGCCACTTTATAGGACTTACGCACTCCGGACGAAACAATATCGACGATATACACGCCCTCTTTATCGACAAGAGCCGTATATTGTTCTCCCTCACCCACAGCATCGAGACGGCAAGTACCCGAGGTATCGAACATGCGTATGCGTTCGCCGCCTTCAAGCCCCTTGACATAAAGCGTACGTTCATAAACATAGACCTGCACCGTACTTTCCAGCACCTCATTGTGGCGGAAAGTCAGCGAGAATCGGCCGAACTCATCGCCCGCTCCGTCGGAAGCAAACGTATAGGCCAACTCCTTCAAATCGGTAATCTGCCCTGTCGCATTATCGGTAAGGAGTATGACATCGTAATCTTCGGCAATCGTCCCGTCGGGCAAATCGATTGTATACATACCGCTGTCGGCCACATACACACCTATCGGAGTAAGGGCTGTTTCATCGACCGCAGCAGCCAGCGAAAAACGAGTTCCCGTCGACGGGTTGGCAATATATATCTGCGGCACATCGCTGTTCATACTCATAAACTTGATACCGTCGCGTCCTATCTCATAGGCCAACGCCCCTGCCGATGACTCCTGTGTTCTCAAAGCGACTTCGTCGCTCCCTGTCTCTCCCGAAATACGCAACGCCAAATTCTGTCGGGAAGAGGCATAGGCATTAACTTCCGGTACTCTCGGTTGCGGGAAAATCAATTCCTCTACCGACCCGTTGCCGATAACAGCCGTCTGGGTAAAGAAGCCGTCGCCCATGCTACCGGTTCCGCCCTCCCATGACTCGGCCGTGTTATAGGTCTGCCCGTCATACGAGTAAAGGAGATGCGGCAGATCTATACCGTTCAAATCATAAGAAGCGACCAGATAAGGAATTCCGAAGAGATTCCAGCCCATGTTTTCCTTATGGGTGAAACGGGGCGACCCGTCTTCCTCGACCTCGGTAAGATTGTACTGGGTAAGCGATACGGCCTTATCGGTGTTGTTCTCGGTATAGACGGCCGTTCCGCGCCCCGTAAACCGGTAGGTTCCCGCCTCGGACAGACGAAGCCCGAAACCTTCTCCGGCAGCAAAAGAGTCTTTTACTTTCCAGAAAAGAGAATTAGACTCGGCATATCTCGTCAATGACTCGGCCCTACCCCGACCGTCGTAATAAGCGGTCGTATCGTCCTCGGCTAAAGATCGGGGAGCATAGGTCGTTCCCTCATACGCCACCCGCTCGATGCCGGCACGTTGCAGGGTATACGGTACGGCGGCCAGTTGCCACCCGGCGTTATCGTATTTCCGCTCTACGGCTACATAGTCGAGGCTTACGGCATTGCCATTGGCATAGAGCGAAGTACCCTCTTTGAGCAAGAGGTATCCGGGAGCGAAGGTCGATGACAGACCGGACAATTCGAGATTCCCACCATGTACATACACGACCGATCCTCCTGCCGGAGCTTGCGTAGCCTTATACCTGTCCTCGATATTCCACGTCTCGAAGCAACCGTAATCGACCTGATCTGCAAACAAGCGGGCGTTGCCCATGACATCGCGGTCGGTATCGTAGTCGATATATTGCGCGAAAGTATTAGGGACAAACGAGTTGGCCTCCCCTTTATCGATAGCCGCACTCATCTCTTTGAGTTGATACGAGAGTGGGCCTTCGAGATAAGGATTATAGGGATCGTCGTCGTTTTTCAGAGCCTCATCTTCATAAAGCGTATCATCGAGCATACGGTTTTTCGTGGCAATGGTATTGAACATCTTTCCTTCGTTTATAGAGACAACTGGCGTCGTTCCTTCGGGGGCATCGACGGTAAGATTCACCAGCGTACCGCCGTCGTTCTTCACGACGGCAGCACCCTCCCCGGGCGTATTGCCCTCGATAAGCATGTTGTAGAGCAATCCGCCCGTGTTCTCAACCACCGGAACATTCCCGCCGGTAACCATCATGCCGTGAACATAGTTGTTGCGCAACGCCATTTTGTTGGAGACACGCACGGCAGCCGTCGTTTTCTCCGTAGCCGAAACGATTTCAAAACCATCGAGCAATACGACGTTCTCGAAATCCTCCTCACTGTTATAAGACACTCCTTCTATCTCTGTGGGAATCGTCGTCGACGCCAATAGTCCGGGACGGTCGGCAGCAATCTTATCGACCGTAACAACCGGCTCCACTCCCGAAGCGGTAACCGTATCGGTATAGCTCGACTGCACGCTGCCATACAGCGACACACCGTTGCGCATCGTAACCGACTCGCCCGTGCGACCGCCCTTGACAAATACGGTCGCATCGCCGCCATCTTTACGGGTGGCGACATACACGGCGCACAAATCGACCGCTTCCTGCAAACGTCCCTGACCGAAAGCCTTTTCCCATGTCGTACCGTCGCCGTCGAGGGTCTTGCCCGGCTGCACATAGAGTACCGGGTAGAGCCGCTGATTATTTTCATACGCGCCCCGGTCAATGTTCTCGTCATAGACACGGAGGTCGCTCAACGTTATATCGTAGCCCGACGATTGCCCGTCGGCAACCCCCAGAGCTGCCCGATAGCTTGCCGAGTCGCCCTTGTTGAGGAGAACGGCCGAAGCCCCGATGTCGAAACTCCGCACGGCTAAATCGTCGGCGTAGGGATTCTCGAAGTTCGGTCCCCTGATGACATCGTCGTTCTGCGGCACGAGGTCGTCGTTGTTGTATTCGGGCAAGGCAAGAGTCGTTGCAGCCAGATTCTGCACGGCATTGTACCGGATATTTTCGGAATTGATAATATCACAACCCGTAGCCGGAGTTCCGCCCAACTGGGAACCGCTGATATTTTCAGAACCGTTCTTGTCGATTCCCGTACCGCCGTTGCGCCAGAGTACCGAGTTATATAGTTTCGACGAATAAGCACTCTCTCCATATATGCTGTCCGAAAGCACGGGCACACCCGTATTCATCGCAAAGGTCGCATTGAATACTTCGGTATCGACGGCATCGAGCGGAACGCCCTTGTTGGAATGGAAGAGCGTATTGTATATGAGCGACCGGCCGCCGCGACCGGCGATTTTCACCACCGGCAAAGATACGGCCGTACCGTCGTTTCCTCTGAATTCGCAACCGCTCAACGTCAGCTTGGTTATGTTTTTATCGTCGGTTCCGGCTTTGGTCTCATAGCGGAAAGCTGTTCCGTAGGGATTTTCAAAAGTGATATTCTCTATCGTAACCGGTATAACCGGCTTGGCCGACTCTTCGCCCGTATCGTCATTTTCCCGGTTGGCCGCATCTTCTATATTGAAAAGGGTCTTGACACCCGAATTTATGGTCGTAACGATGGTCTTATAGGCTTCGCCCCGGTAGATAGAACTCTCGACGGGAATAGGCTGCCGCTGGTTATCGTCGTTATAACCGCCGGCGATGCGTATCGATCCGATATTTTTTGTACCGGTAGATTTATCATCTCCCGAACCGTACCGCGTATCGATGACGAAACCGCCGTTCTTATTGACGGTATAAATCGGCGCGTATTCGCCCTCGGTCATGAAAATAACCTTGTCTTTCCCGTTACGGTTGAGAGTGAGCCGTTCGATGGCCCGTTGCAGGTTGCTGGTGGCGGTAGCCCATGACGAGCCGTCATTGGTACTGCCGGGCATCTCCTCGGCGCAAACATATAGTGTATCGGCATCGGTATTGAGCAAGGTATGTTCATACTCGTAGACACCTATGTCGATGTAAGTATTCTGTCCCGATTCACCTTTCGACTTGTTGAGGTCGAGGCTCACGCGATGCAGTTCCCGCCCCGCAGCCGTCTTCATGTAGGTATCGCCCACTCCCGGCAGCAACTTTCCGTACACGGTAATATTTCCCAACGCGATGTAATGCGACAAAGCGAAATAGAGGCCGCCTCTTTTTTTGTCTTCGTCCGAAGGCGATGCCCACAACCAAGAATCGGAAGTTTCATCATACGTCTGCACAGCCCAACCCCAACCGGCATCGACCATCGGATTGATACGGCTCAGCGACCAGTCGGCCGATTGCTGGTAACCCGCAACGCCCGCCCGGATCGAAGGATTAGAGAAGTTTGGCCCGTAAAGCGACCTATTTTCGGAAGTCAGGTTTACATTATTGTTTTTGAAGTTTGGAATAATGCCTACTGCCGATGCGTCTTTGTTTCCCTCGCCCATCACGGCGATTTTGTCCCACCCCTCTTCATAAGCACAGAAGTACAGTATGTCCGGAGCATCGGCAGTAGACGGGTCGCCGCAAGGCGATCCGTCGGTATTCCATTTATTGATGGTATAACAACCAGAGGCCGATTCATTACCCCAAAAAGCGGTATTGAAGACAAGATTAGAAGAAAGGTTGATGGCCTCCATTCCGATTGCGGACTTATTCAAAGAGTAGATACACGGATACTCGGCAGCCTTGTTACGCACCAGATTGCAGTTCACCACCCAGATACGGGAATTGCTCTCGTTGAAAATCGCACCGCCCTTGCCGGCTGCTTCGTTATTGGCATAGAGCGAGTTGACCGAATAGACGGCCCCATCGACATAGAGCGCACCACCCGAACCGGCATACTCCCCTCCCTCGTCCGAGGCAGAGGAAGCAACCGCCTCATTGGCCGATATCTGCGAACTGAATATCGAACAGATACCCGTATTGTAGATAGCACCGCCCTGCACGCCGCTGTTGCCATAGATGAGACTGCGACGTATCGTGAGCGGGATATAACGTTTCGTACCGCCGGCACCGCCGTTATCGGTTCCGTCCACACACACAGCACCTCCCTTGTAGTAGTTGTCACGATATGCATCATCGCCGGGCACCAAGTCGGCGGCATACCCGCCCGTAACGGTTATTCCGTCGAGAATGATGGGTTGCCCCGATTTCGTTCCCGAATTCCCGACAGAAACAAGCTCGGGCAACGTACCGACTTTGTTCTCATCGGCACAAGCATAAATGACGTGGTACACACCGTGGGCATTGATTTCGCTATTCGATTTACCCGAAAAAACGGTCTGGTTGGAAAATTCCCACGGCTCGACGACAGAATTTCCGTTCAAGTCCATACGTTCGCGTCTCGACAGACAAGTATCGCTCAACGCAGGAACGAACCCTATACCGGCTATTTCATGCGTACCTCCATCGGTATCCTGACAATAAAGTTCCTTCCCCGAGAACCCGCCGTATATCGACACGCCTTCGGGTATGGTGAAAGCCGATGTGCGGGCATTCTCCACGGTCGTTCCGTCGCTCGCTTCCCGTGGAGTATATGTACCGCCGGCCATGAATATTTCGAAAAGCAGGTCTTTGTTATCCACGCCATCGACCAGCGGCTCTTTTTTATTGCGTATATGCTTGATGTAACGCAGGGCATCATGCAGCTCGTACATAGGATAGACAAACGACGCACCTCGAACCTGATAAATCGTATCGTTGCCCGTTAGCGGGGTGTCGAGCAACTTATCGAGATCGCTATGTACGCGCGTACCGTCGGTAACGAATATACGCCGTATCAGAAGATCTTCGGGAGGTGCTATCGAAACGCCCAACGAACGGGCTCCCACATCGATATTGTCGCCCATATTACGCACCCGACCGGCAAAATCATGAGTGGCGAGTTGCACTGCCGAGAGCCACCGGTCGTACTCTCTCTGAGGCATGCCGGCTGCAACCAATACCGATGTCTCCTGTATCATATAATACCCGTAACCCCCATTACCGTCGTCCACAAAACGCACGCCGCTTTCATTATCGGCCGATACCGAACGGTTGTTCAATCCCGGTACTTGCAGGTTCTCTACCGCCACATAAGAGAACAGGTAGTCATTCTTATCGCCGCCGTTATAGTTGCCATACACATCTTTGGCATAGTTGGCCGTATTTCCCCAAACGACCGACGAATTGACATTCAGCCGGCGACCGGTAAAATAGATACCGCCCCCCTCGCCCGCAGCAGCGTTCCGCACGATAGTCGAAGCAATAACATAGGAATCTTCATCGCCCGTATCGCCCTCGGCATAGATACCGGCCCCCATATCGGCGCTGTTGCCGGTTACCAACGTACCCGATACAATGGCTCCGGCTTTCAGGTAGACACCGCCACCCTCGCCCGAGGCCGCATTGTCCTGCACGATACAGTTGCGTATGTGCGAGTAAGGCTCGGCTATGACACCGCCGCCCCGGCTGTCGTCTTCGTGCAACGAACCGTCGGCATTACCGCCGGTAATGAAAAGGCCGTCGAGTACCGCATAACCTGCCTCGGCGGGTATAGTTTTATAGGTCATATCGTCATCTTCACGCATGAGGTCTCCGTTCTCGTCATAAAGGTACTCGGTGAAGACCACCGCATGATAGGTGTTGATAAGCGACATATCGGCGGCCGATACATACTGGGCCTTGAATGTCGTTTTGTGCGTGCGTATGTCCCTCTCGACAAACGTCTCGTCATAACCGCCCCATACCTCTACGCCTCTCGGCACGATAAGGGCATAACTGCGCACATCGATTTCATCGTCGAGCATTTGGTCTTCGCCCGGTACGACAGCCGTGCGCCGCGGTGCATAGGCAGTCGTGCTGCCTGCTACCTTCACGATATAATGGAGATGAGGATTGGCCGCTTTCGCCCGGCCAGCGGCATCGAGCACTTTCTGCAACTTCATCCAGCAGGCGGCGTTCTCGGGACTGTCGGCCGAGGCATTACCCTCGCCGCCGGCATACGTTACATAATAGATATAGGCATCTACATCCTGACCTCCGATATTTACTTCTTCGAGATGCGGCTTGATGTCGTATGCGCCGTTGTGCTCGTAAGCGCCTATATCAATGGTACAGTCTTGTATACGGTCGGCAAAATCGACGTCGGTCGACGGCAACGATACACCCGCCGGCTCATTAAGGCCGGCATTGATGCACGGAGATGAAGCGGCAAGACGGTAGTTGTTCTCGTCTTTCGACTTGTCTCCGAGTTCGAACGGATTGGCTAAATCCGTTCCCTGCTTATTCCCGTCTCCTTCGGTTATTTTAGAAGTAATGTTGTAGGGCAACAAATTCGCCGTCTGCACATAACAGTTTCTAAAAGGATTGAGTTTGCTGGCGTCTTGCGCGCCTACGGCTGCCCCCGAATTACCGTAAATCAGGGTATTGAATACATTCAATGCCACATCGGGATTGTAACCTCCCGTATATTGGTGCATACCGCCCGTACCCCCAGAACCGTTATAAGCCACCGTATTGTTGTAGAACGTGGCATCTTCAATAAAAATACCTCCACCGTGGGTTTGTGCGTAATTACTGCTCACGAGCAAGTTATATCCTGTTCCCAGAATCATATACATACCACCGCCATAAGCCTCGTTACTGCGTGTTACATTATTATATACAAAACAGTTCTCGACCGTTCCGTCGGGAGAGTCGCAATAGATGCCGCCGCCCCGGTTACGATCTCCGGTATTGTTGTAATTATTCCGTACAACACAGTTTTTCAACGAAGCCCCTTGAAAAAGACGCACGCCGGCTCCGCCGTCGCGATTGGCCGACAAGCCGTTGATAAAACCGTGCCGTATGGTAAAACCGTCCCACAAGGCGCCGTTATATTTCACGTAGTCCTCACGGCGCTTGTCCGACGCACCGGAAGATGTACCCGTACTTCCATGTGAATACGTTCCGTCCAACGGGGCCAGGGTAGGCAGGCACACGTCGGGCTGGGACAGCACGTATTTACGAATATTCGGGGGTAAATTGCCCGATGCCGTATAACCGCCGTTAACCGCATCGGTTACAGTTACGGGAGAGTCGATCTGTATCTGCAAAATCGTCTCGTAATCGGCGATACGGTCGGCATACCCGCTATTCTCGTCGTTCAGAGGAATCCCTTTGGCCAAGAGCGGACGGCGTTCGCTCTCTCCGGGACAGCCGGTATCGACATCGGGAAATCCTCCTTTCACGGTTACCGAGTCGCGTATCACGAAACCTTTGTAGTCGGTATAGATGCCGCCGGACGCCCATACTTCAAGGCGTCTCATCGAGTCGCGTGCGGCTCTCGATGCCATCTCCACCGCATATTGCAATCCGCCCACATACTGCTCCTCACGGGTGTTGGTGATACGGTAAGGCTGAGAAATATTATTCCTCACCGCTCTTTCTATTTCTCTATTATTGGGTTCTCCCCCCAACCAAGTCTTATATATTCGAACAGACCCTGTTGCTTGATAAGAATTATCTTTGGTATTTTCATAACCGTTTGCGCCATTACTCCACGTACATGTGCAAGTATAGGTATAGGTATAATAACGACCTTCAAATTGCTCGTCAACACTCTCTAAAACAGTATTAATGTTACTTTCTTCAATAGTCCCCCAGAACTGCTTGCTGGCATTGGAGGTTTCACCGTAGGGGCAGGCGTCGGCATCGTAGTAACCGGTATACCGGCTATCTGTTGTAGAGATTTTCCGATTATTCTCAATAACAGCCCCTCCCGTCTCCATGTCGTAAATGGCATTTCCGTTGATAGCTTCGGCCCACGACGAGCCGTCGCCGCCTCGGGAGAGGTCGACCTTTCCTTCTGCATCGCGGTAGTCGCGCACATAGAAGACCCGGCCTTTGAGGGGCAGTTTCGAGTTCTGGTAAGCACCGATGTCGGGGCCACCGCCCGTCGTGCGGAGGGTAACGGTGGTAATATCGGTAAGCGTATGGTCGGTATCTGGACACGCCCGATTGATGAGAGGACTCATATTGGAGGGCATATAGCTGGTAAGCCCGCCGTTATAGGTATTGAATGCGTCGAGGCTACGCCCTATGTTGCGGGTGGGATTCTCGCACACGGGATAGTTCGCTTCGTTCTTGTTATAGGTAAGGGTCGAGAAATTGCCGTCGGCATCGAAACCCGCCCCGGTATCGAACGCGCAATAGGTTGCCGATACATTCTCGATGGTAAGGGCATCTTCGGCTTTGAGTTGCGTGCAATCGGAGAGGTCGAAACGGGCGTTGCTCCACACCCACGAATCGATGAGCGACACCTTGCCGGGAAGGGTGGCGTAAACACCGTAGCCGACATTTTTTACGATAGTCTGGTGATCCATATTCACGGAAACATTTCCTGCCGTACCGGGCATATCGAAATAGACGGCCGCCGAAGGGGCGGCATCACTGTGGGTCGAGGTATTGTTGTTGATAACGCAATTGCTCATCGTCAACGAGAAGTCGGCCCCCTTATGAGGAGCAGCATAGAGGGCAGCCCCCTTTTCGCCGACACAGTTCTCGATGATACAGTTGCGTATGACGTTGCCCGTCATCGTACCGCCGGCGACCGCTCCCATCTGCGGATCGACCACCATGACGATACCGCCGCCGTGCTTGATAAGCGACGACTGATTGCCTGTCTGGGTGGCATCGCCGTTGATGATATGGAAGCCGTCGAGTACGGCATCGGAAACTTCCTTGAAAACGACACAATGGTAAACAAACTCCTTATCGCCCACCTTACCGTCGATGACCGAACGGTATACGACGGGATTCCGCAGGGAACGGTCGGTACCAGCAAGCGACCGGGCGTACCCGCCGTAAACCTCTACCCCCGAAACCAGTTGTATGCCGGCCGAGAGATAACGGTCGCTGAAATAAGAACAGAGCGGCGACACAGTTCCCTCTTTTACATAGATGATCCGCTTCTTGCCGTCATAGAGGTTGTTGCGAAAATGCTCCAACGCAACATTGAGATAGGCCAGCGGGGTTTCCCAACTGCCTCCCAGCCCGCCTTCGGCCATACTGTTGACCTCGGGATCGACGAACAGGGCGACCGTATCGTCGCTCTCGTAAGGAGTTATTTCGGGACTACCTATGTGATAGGCTCCCAAAGAGGGACATATATTATAGGAGTCGCCGCAGATGTCGGTCGTCGTGGCCGCCCGGTCGAGCGGATAGGTCGAAAGTTCTTTGAGGTCGGATATGCGCCGGCCATACTCCCTCATGGGAGAAACGGGAGCGGGTTGCCAATCGTAGCGGGTTGCATAATCATCGTCTCCCGTATAATTGTCGGCCTCGGAAAGCACACCCGCCCTCGCCAGCCTCCCATCGGCATCGAGCGGCGGGTGGGTGAAAACAGGGTAATTGTCGGCCTCGGAAACGGAAGCGGTATTTTCTCGCTCGAGCGACAGCACCGACGACCGGTAGGTATAGGTCCACTCGGTGATGGCTTGGTCGGAAAAGGCCGAATAAAAGACCAGAGAAGTGATGGCGCTCGTCTTGTCGGCATCGGGTCGGTGGTAATACTGCACAAACCCTGTCGTACCGACGGTTCCGCCCCAAAAGACCGAATTGATGATACAGCCGTAATTTTTGACATACACGCCAGCGCTTTTGCCGTTCTGCACGTCGTTGATGGTGATTCCCGTACCGTTGCAGCGGTTGGCGACAACCGTGAGGTTATTGAGTATGCCGCCATTATGGAGATACACACCGCCGGCTTCGTTCGATGCGGTGTTGTTGGCAATGATCGTCGAGACGGCCGACATATTGAGGTAATCGGCCAGCGTTCCCGTACTGCCGGTCGGATTATAGAGAGCCAGTCCGCCGCCGTTGGCAGCAAAATTATTGACAATCATCGAGTAGCGTATATCGCCGCCGCCCGATAGCGCGGCGGCGCCGCCGTATCCCTCAGATGAGCCGGCGGCGCCGGGGGAGGTATTGCGGTGGAGATAAGACGACTCTACGAGGCCGCCGCCATCGAGGTACACGCCGCCGCCGCGTTCGGTAGCCGAGTTTTCGGTAACGATACAGTTGCGCACGACACCCCCCTCGACAAGATAGATACCGCCACCCCGGCTGTAATGCACGCCCGAGGAGGTCTCGTCGGAAGCGTAACCGTGTTTTACGGTAAACCCGTCGAGCACTGCTTCATGGTCGAGCGCAACGGGTGCGCCATCACTGTCGAACCCTTTTACGGCAAACCACACGACATGGTACACATTGGAGGGAAAGGTGGTCGTATAACTCTGGTTCTCATCGCTCCACTCGAACGTGGCGGGATTGCTGCCGAGCAGGTCGCCCGACAAGATAGTCTCGTACTTGAACTGCCAGCCGTAACGGTGGCCTTCGCGCATGGGACGGTGCGCAGGATCTTCGATATACTCGCCACCGTCTTCCTTTCCGCCGGCCGGGAAACCGCCGTAGAGGGCGATACCGGGCGACATCTTGAAGGAAGAAAAGAGCGTGCTGCCCCCCTCGGTCGACTCGGTGGGCGAATAGGTTCCCTCGGCAACGAATATTTCGCCGCCTTCGGTGATGCCGTTGGTCGCCATATACTCGGCCAGTTCGTTGATAGCGTCCTGCAAGTTATTCCGGGCCTTGTCCCAACTGCGGCCGTCATTGGCGTAAGCGCCGTTTTTCACATCGACATAGCGGCGCAACTGATAACCGGCTTGTTGCTGTGCCGTAACCGCCGCCGCCAATAAGAACAGAAGCGCGACGATACTCGAAATACGTACTCTCTTTCGCATTATAATCATTCTTCTTTTCTCCTTTTTATTGTCCGATACCGTTTACGGTTACATTCAACCTGAAATAGGTGGCATACTCGGTCTCGAAATTCTCGACGACAGAGGTATTTTCGAGTTTCTGCGTCGTTTTGCCTTCGTCATCGGTGAGAACGATCTCCCATGTAAAAGAGAGCGCATTCTCACCGGTAGGTGCCGGCTGGAAAATATAGGTATCGAAACGTCCGTAAAAATTGCTTCCCTCGTTGGCCTTGAATGTATATGTCGTCGCTTCACCGTCGCCGGGCACATTCTCTGCCGGCTTGAAGTAATACCCGCCCGTCAAGAGGTTTTTCAAGGTGAAAGAGGCGACGCGCCAATTTTCATACACGCCGCCTTTCCTGAAATCGTCGGAGAGATTGTACATGACATCAAACTTGGCGGCGACGTGGTAACAGACGATCGTCGCGTTCGTATCGATCTTGTCCTTGTCGGTAAGCAACGTGCCTTTCCCGGCATACACATCGGCGATGCTTACTGTGCCGCCCCCGGATTGCCGGGCCGAGAGCATGAGATTCCCGATGTAGGCCTCATCGATGACTGCGCCGCCCTGCACGCTCTCCACCTCGGCCTGCAAGTCGGGAATGGGGTCGTGCGAAGCGATGACATAGAGCATGACCTCGTCGGTCGCGGGCATGGGCAAGATTACCGTGCGCAGATAGTTGACGACTGTCCCGGTCGCATTCTCGACGGGCGTCCATGAATCGGACGAAAGGTTACTCAATGAGAAAGCCGATACGCGACGGGACTGGGCTGACGACGGCTCGGTAGGGGTATATGCCGTGAAAAAATAGAGATAACGGGGTATCTGCTGGGAAGAGGCCGAGCCGGGATCGCCGGGGGTGCGCTGCCCGAGGTCGACATCGGCCGGGACACGTACAACGACAGCGAGGTCGCGGGAGATGTCTATCACCTCCTCTTTGCTGCAACCGGTCGGGACGAGCATCGCCGCCGGAAACAGTATCGCACATATTTTTTTCAAAAGCCTTGTCATATCGTGTTGTACTTTTTATTTCTTTTTTATCGCCGTTCCTCTTCATCGCATTTCGGTTGCGGAAAAGCGTTTTGAAGATTATTCCCTGCCGAACGGAACGGTTGTCATTCGAATATGAGGAATCCCGTATTATTTGTTTGGGATTCTTCACTTCGCTTACGCTACGTTCAGAATGACAACGTTTCCGAGGACAACTGCCCTATGTCATTCCGAACCGACGCCAAGCCGAGTGCTGTGCAGAACACGCTTGTTCGGGC
>OJPH01000691.1_pt1 | contig 19278 bp, 15 predicted proteins | sample 1598481 | NCBI WGS metagenome assembly OJPH01 (sample SAMN03922482, study PRJEB24848) | human gut metagenome | isolation source: stool sample | host: Homo sapiens | place: Germany | collected 2011-05 | reverse complement strand
CGCCGATTAAAGTGGCACGCGAGCTGGGTTCAGAACGTCGTGAGACAGTTCGGTCCCTATCTGTCGTGGGCGAAGGATATTTGAGAGGAGCTGTCCCTAGTACGAGAGGACCGGGATGGACGCACCTCTGGTGCACCAGTTGTCACGCCAGTGGCACAGCTGGGCAGCTAAGTGCGGATCGGATAAACGCTGAAAGCATCTAAGCGTGAAGCCGTCCTTAAGATAAGATATCCCACTTTTAAGTTAAGACCCCTTGAAGACTACGAGGTTGATAGGTCTAAGGTGTAAGTTGTGTGAGCAATTTAGCCAGCAGATACTAATCGGTCGAGGGCTTAAACCTAATGAGAATATATGTTTTGTTTTTGGTTCGTTATTCAATTTTGAGGGAACATCCCTTAAAAGTCGGTGTTGATTGTGATGAGGTTCCACCTGTTCCCATTCCGAACACAGTAGTTAAGCTCATTTACGTCGAAAATACTTGGCGGGTGACTGCCCGGAAAGATAGATAGATGCCGACATAAAGAAGAAAGCACAGTTCCTGTGCTTTCTTTACATATTCCTCCTTAGCTCAGTCGGTAGAGCGCGTGACTGTTAATCACGATGCCGTTGGTTCAAGTCCAACAGGGGGAGCCATTCAAGCACTGCAATCGCAGTGCTTTTTTGCTGCCCGAAATGCTGACATCAACCTGCGAAGTCGGTGGCAAACCCTGAGAAGCGCCGCCGGTGGCGGAAAAAGCGAACAGGGTTTGGCGCAGCGGTCGGCTTTTTGCGAGAATGCGAGCAGAAAAAGACGGGAACCGCAAGAGAAAGCGTGACACGGCTCACGATGCCGTTGGTTCAAGCGGTGAGTAGCATCACCGGCGTGACGCCGGATGCAAAATTGCCTCATGTTTGTTCTGTGGGCGAATTTTTGTGCAAAAGCGGCTGATCTGTTCGGCAACAATGGTACATTTATGCACTGCAATCGCAGTGCTTTTTTGTTGCCCGAAATGCTTAACACTGAGAGGCGAAGTCGGTGGCAAAGCCTGAGAAGCGCCGCCGATGGATAAATTAAGCAAGTAAAAAGTTATTTTATTCAAATTCCGATTGACACAAGCAAATTATAATGCTATAATACTGTAAGTAGAGTAAGTAATATTCTGTCGGTAAAACTATCCGCAGAACACATGAATTTAAAGGAGAAAAAAATATGAAAACATGTCCCAATTGTCATGCACAGCTTGACGACAGTTCAGTTTTCTGCACATCGTGCGGAATACAGTTCGGTGCAGTACCCCCTCAGCAGAACGCAGTACCCCCTCAGCAGAACGCAGTACCGCCCCAGCAGAACACAGTACCGCCCCAGCAGAACGCAGTACCGCCCCAGCAGAATGCGGTACCCCCTCAGCAGGCATATGCTCCTGCTTATGATCCTTATGATCATACCGCTGAATTCGATCCTAAGGATATTTCCGACAACAAGGTTTTCGCTATGCTTTGTTACCTTATGGATTTTGTCGGCATCATTGTCGCACTTCTCGCAACTCACTCATCAAAGTACACAATGTTCCATGTAAGACAGGCTCTTAAGATAACCGTTGTTTCTATCCTTTCTGTATTCGTTCTTATAATTCCTTTCCTCGGTTGGTTTGCTTTCCCGATTTTACAGGGAATTATATGGGTAATAAAGATAATTTCTTTCTTCCAGATTTGCTCAGGCAAGGCTAAGGAACCCGCCATTATAAGAAGCTTCGGCTTTTTAAGATAACCGTACATATTCTATGTATAACACAGCTCCGTGCATTGAAAAATACACGGAGCTTTTTTTGCAAACCACAGATTAATATTCTTGAAATCCGCACGGATTAAGTATATAATAAAGTCAGTTCATCTGAACCGAAACGCTCATGCCGGAGATTTCACGGGCAGAAGCAAAGCTAAAGCATCAAAAACAACAGGAGGTTTATTATGTTTGCTCCAAATAAAAACCGTTACGAAAAAATGGTCTACAACCGACTTGGCAACAGCGGACTTAAGATTTCCGCAGTTTCGCTCGGATTATGGCAGAATTTCGGCTTCGGCTCGGATTTTGCGACTGCCGAGGAGATGGTGCATACCGCATTCGATCTCGGCATTACTCATTTTGATATAGCCAACAATTACGGACATCCCTATAACGGAAGTGCGGAAGAAAACTTCGGCAAGATTCTCGACCGTGGGATGAGGGAATACCGTGACGAGTTATGCATTTCCACAAAGGCAGGCTATGAAATGTGGGACGGACCTTACGGCGACAAGAACGGCTCAAGAAAATACCTTACAGCTTCTCTCGACCAAAGCCTTAAACGCTTGAAGCTCGATTATGTCGACATTTACTATCATCACATTTTCGATCCCGACACACCGCTTGAAGAAACTGCACTTGCCCTTGACAATGCGGTAAGACAGGGCAAGGCTCTCTATGTCGGAATTTCAAATTACAACAGACAGCAGACCGCAGAAATTCAGAAAATATTCAAAGAGCTGAGAACGCCGTTTATAGTAAATCAGCCGTCATATTCAATGCTCAATCGCTGGGTGGAACGTGACAATCTTGATAAATACTGCCTCGACAACAACCTCAGCCTTGCAGTATTCTCACCGCTTTATCAGGGCTTTCTTACAGATAAGTATCTCCACGGCGTTCCTGAAGATTCACGTCTTGCTAAAGGCGGCGCACCGTGGCTTGAGGGACAGCTTGATGATATAATGCTGAAGCGTCTTAATGCTCTGAATGAAATTGCGCTGAGCAGAGGACAGAAGCTGTCGCAGATGGCGCTTTCGTGGGTACTTCATAATAAGGCGGTAGCAACCGTCCTTATCGGCGCAAGCCGTCCGTCGCAGATAGTCGAAAATGCGGAGTGCATCAATAAACTCGATTTTACCGATGAGGAAATATCCGCAATCGAAGCCGTTCTTAAATAAAGGAGAAAATTATGCCGTTAAAGATAGTCCGTGCAGATATTACAAAATTTCCTTGTGATGCGGTAGTCAATGCCGCCAATGAATCATTGCTCGGCGGCGGAGGAGTGGACGGTGCAATACACCGTGCCGCAGGTGAGGAGCTTTATAAAGAGTGCCTCGCACTCGGCGGATGCAGGACAGGTGAAGCCAAAATCACAAGCGGCTACAAAATGCCTTGCAGATATATAATCCACACGGTAGGCCCTATATGGCGGGGCGGCGATTCCGGCGAAAAACAACTGCTTGAAAGCTGTTACAGAAATTCCTTGTCGCTCGCTTTGAAAAATGGTTGTGAATCGGTCGCATTTCCGATGATTTCGGCAGGAGTTTACGGCTATCCGAAAGAAAAGGCGTTCCGTGTTGCGTCCGATACGATTCTGGATTTTCTCGGCACTCACGAACAGGCTGACGATATGACGGTCTATATTGTCATTTTTGACAGCGACAGCTTTCTGAAGGCAAATAAGCTGTTTTCGGATATAGAAAGCTACATTGATGATAATTACGCTCAGAGCCATACCGATGAACCGGCTGAAAAGAGCCGCAGATTATTTAGGGGAAAACTGCCGGACACAGCGACCACACATTGTTTTCCTACGGCTGCAACCGCACACAAAAAAGCATTTGACGATATGTGCGTTCTCGAAGCCGAAGCGGAAACGCAACAAGGCGGTACGCTTGAGGATGCGCTGGGCAGTATAGACGAGAGCTTCTCGCAGATGCTCCTGCGCAAGATAGATGAAAGCGGTATGAAGGATTCGGAGTGCTATAAAAAGGCTAACATTGACCGCAAGCTGTTTTCGAAGATTCGAAGTAACGTTGATTATAAGCCGTCAAAGCCCACAGCCGTTGCTTTTGCAATAGCGCTCGGTCTGTCGCTCCCCGAAACCGCCGAGCTGCTGATGAAAGCAGGCTATGCCCTGTCGCACAGCAACAAGTTCGACATTATAATAGAGTATTTTATCAAAAACAACATATACGACATAATCACAATAAACGAAACGCTGTTCTCTTACGATCAGATGTTGCTCGGCGCATAAACCTATCCTGCGATTCACATACGAATCGCAGGATTTTTCATTTGTCGCTTTTCATGCGACCATCTTTATTCCCCCATATGCTAAAATACAGACAGAAGATAAGAAAACCCAAATCTGTATTAATAAGCGGAGGAAAAAACCATGAAAAAGATAAACATTAAAACAGCAAGAGCAAACAAGATAAACCATTCGACCGAGATGGTATTCATACTCGACAGGAGCGGCTCAATGGCTGGCCTTGAATCCGACACAATAGGCGGCTTCAACGCAATGATAGAAAAGCAGAAAAAACAGCCCGGCAAGGCATACGTTTCCACCGTACTGTTCGACACATCGACAACCGTACTTCATGACAGAGCGGATCTTGCCACCGTTAAACCGATGACGTCCGACGATTACTTCGCAGGCGGATGCACCGCACTTCTTGACGCAATAGGCGGAGCGATAAATCATATAGGAAATATCCACAAATACGCACGTCCGGAGGATATACCCGCTCACACAATATTCGTGATAACAACCGACGGTCTGGAAAACGCAAGCCGTCGTTACAGCAAGAGCGATATAAAACGTATGATAGAGCGTCAGAAAACAAAATACGGCTGGGAATTTCTCTTTATCGGAGCAAATATAGACGCAATAGTAACAGCCGAATCCTTCGGCATAGAACAATCAAGAGCCGTTAATTATCACGCAGATAAGAAAGGCACAAAGGTACTCTATGACGCAATTTCCGCTCCGCTCACCGCAATGCGCAGTAAGGGCAGTATAGATGATAACTGGAGCGAGGAAATAGAGGAAGATTTCAACAACCGCAAATAAAGTAAATAAAATCATCGGCAAACTGTTCTCAAGGTCTGCCGATGTTCTTATTTCGAAAACATAATGTCAACTTTATCAAGGTCAAGCATATAATATGCGTGTCTTTCCCTTGTGTTTTTGATGAGCAAATCAGCCGGTATACTGCTCAGCTTGTTTCGCACCGAAGAGTAAGACACATTAAAAAGGCTTTCAAGCTCTTTTTGAGATATACCGTTTTCCGAAAACAGTGCCGCCTGTATCAACACATAATAAAGCCTTTCTATATCTTTATGATTTGCATTTGGCAACTTAGGACATAAATTGCGATAAAAATTGAATTTATCAAGATTGTCTTTAATTTCATCGTATAATTGCTTCATAGAAATGTCTACAAGGTTCACAAACATTTCCACAAAAGGTGTCAGGTCGCCCTTGTTCAGAGGGTGATTGCAGGTATCAAAAGCGTCATAGTACTTATTGATATTTTCTTTTATCGTATAAGAAATGTGGTATCCGATAAGACTGTTAAGCTCTTTTGACAGAAGGTAACTGCTGATAAAACGGTCTGTTCTGCCGTTGCCGTCATAAAACGGATGAATATATCCGAACAGATAGTGAAAAACAGCTATCCTTATTAAAATATCACAGTCGGCATTTGCAAGAAAATCCAACGATTTATCCATTACAGATATTATTTCCGATTCCGGATGAACACCGGTATGGATAACCTTTTGTGTAGGCGAATATACATTTACATTGTTTTTTCTGAAAATCGTGCCGTCAGGAAGATTTGAAGGGTCTGTTGCATTTATCTCATCGTAAAAAATATCGTCATATATTTTTCTTATGTCCCGGCTGGATTGCAGAGGTATTTCCTCATTCTGTGACAACGTTACATATTTATTGACAAGTCCGACAAAACGTTTTTTTCTGTCTTTCGTTGAAAGATCGGACAGTATTTCATTTATTTCTTTTCGTGTGCTGTGTACGCCCTCTATGTTGTTTGTAAGCACGATTTCATCTGTAAGACAACGTGTACGATATTGTATAAGAGCTCTCTCAGGTAATACCGAGCACATTTTGACAATTTTGGTATTGGTACGCTCAATGGAAATAATACTGCCGAACATTTCTTTCGTCTGACATAAGAAAGCGGCATTGCCCGAAATTTCTATATCAAGATGAACAGTATCATCGTCATTAAAGCGTTTTTCATATTCAGATTTATATGCTTCCCTATCAATATGAAATAGTTTTTTAAGCGGCATTTTTTTCATAAAGCTACCTCCTTTGTTATTATAGTACGATTGTAACACACTTATTCACAAAAATCAACGATTTTTGCAAATTACACACCGAAAAACGTTCAAACTTCACAAAAAAGCCCTGTTTTTATAAAGTTCGTATGAATATCAGCATTAAAGTTTTAAAAGCAGCAGATTTTATAAATCAGAAAGCCATCAACAACCTTTGAACTTAATTTACTGATTCTGACCTGTTATGACCCAAAACACATCAAAACCGCTCAATTTTATTCAAACTGCACAAAAACTCTTGCTATATGTTGTCGAATACAACAAAAATCACGCTTTTTTGAATAAATTTGAACGAAAGTGCTTGATTTTGAACTTTTAACGTGTTATTATAAGCTCAAGGACAGAGAGTAAAGTCCAAAAGAGCTTAAAACAGCTCAAAAACTAATATCATGATATTTTTAAAGAGGTCTTAATATGCTGACAGAAGAACGACATTCAATGATAATCAAAGCGGTGAACGAGCGTGCAAGCGTAACTATCGCAGAGCTTTCGGAGATTCTTAACGTTTCTGCGTCAACCGTAAAACGTGATTTGATTATTCTTGCAAATGAGGGCAAAATAATCAAGGTACGAGGCGGCGCAATGTCAAAGAACGACAGCTTCTCGTCGGTAGAGAAAAACGTCGAGGAAAAATCCGCAATCTGCACCGAAGAAAAAAATTCAATCGCAGGATATGCCGCAAAGCTGATTGAAAAAGGTGACTTTGTTTTTCTTGACGCAGGCACGACAACGGAGAAGATGATAGATCATCTTACCGTCAGAGATGTTACATTCGTCACAAACGGCTTTATCCACGCAAAGAAGCTGGCGGTAAAGGGCTACAAGGTCTTTATCACAGGCGGCGAGATAAAAGCAAGCACAGAGGCGATTGTGGGAGCCGAGTGCGTACTCACATTGAAAAACTACAATTTCACAAAGTGCTTTATGGGTACAAACGGCATATCGCTGACAGCTGGCTTTACGACCCCCGACGTGAACGAGGCAAAGGTAAAAGCCGCCGCTATCGAGAGCAGCCGAGAGGTTTTCGTTTTAGCCGACCATTCAAAGTTTGACGAGGTAAGCTCAGCGACATTCGCAGGACTCGGAAAGGCTGTCATAATCACAGATATGATTCCCAACAGAAAGTATAAAGATGCGGCGGACATTACGGAGGTAGGACAATGATATATACGGTAACATTCAATCCGGCGGTTGATTATATCGTGCGTACAAAAGCACTTACGGCAGGAGCGGTAAACCGCTCGGAAAGCGAGGAGATATACTTCGGCGGAAAGGGCATAAACGTTTCGCTGGTATTATCCGAGCTTGGCGTAAAGTCAAAGGCACTCGGTTTCGTTGCAGGCTTCACAGGCGAGGCAATTGAAAAGGGTATCACCGAAAAGGGCATAGATGCCGACTTTGTTCATCTTGAAAAAGGTTTTTCGAGAATAAACGTCAAGATAAAGTCGGACGAGGAAACCGAGCTTAACGGACAAGGCCCCGAGATAACAGCGGAAGCCATAGACCTGCTTTTCACAAAGCTGGATTCCTTGAAGGCGGGCGACACGCTGGTGCTTGCAGGCAGTATCCCCTCATCGCTTCCTTCAGACATTTACGAGCGTATTATGGCACGTCTTAGCGACAGAGGGATAAGATTTGTGGTAGATGCCACAAAGGAGCTGTTGCTGAACGTTCTCAAGTACAAGCCGTTCCTCATAAAGCCCAACAATTTCGAGCTTGGCGAAATGTTCGGAGTAGAGCTTAAGACAAACGAGGATATAATAAAGTACGCAGGAAAGCTCAGAGAAAAAGGCGCTGTAAATGTCCTTATTTCTATGGCAGGCGACGGAGCGATACTTCTTGACGAACACGGCAAGACTCATATCTGCGGAGTATGCAAGGGCAAGGTAAGAAATTCCGTAGGTGCAGGCGATTCAATGGTGGCAGGCTTTATCGCAGGTTGTGAAAACGGCGACTATGAATACGCACTTAAACTTGGTACAGCGTCCGGCGGAGCAACGGCATTTTCCGACGGACTTGCAGAAAAGAAAACAATAGACGAGCTTATGGAGCAGTTAGCTTAAACCGAAAAAGGAGGAAAAGGAAATGAGAATAGTTGACTTATTGAATAAGGACAGCATTCTTTTAAACGGTGCACCGAAAAGCAAGACAGAGGCTATAGATATGCTGGTCGATCTTCAGATGAAGAGCGGCAACATATCCGACAGAGAGATATATAAGCAGGGCATTTTAGCCCGTGAGGAAAAAGGCTCGACAGCGGTAGGAGAGGGCATAGCGATCCCCCACGCAAAGAGCAGTGCGGTAAAAGCCCCCTCGCTTGCGGCTATGACCGTTCCGGGCGGCGTTGATTACGAAGCGCTTGACGATGAGCCGTCAGACGTGCTGTTTATGATAGCCGCACCCGATACTGAGGCGGACGTTCATCTTGAGGTGCTTTCACGTCTTATGACTCTGCTTATGGACGAGGATTTCAGAGCAAAGATTCTTTCGGCAAAGGATACAGACGAGTTCTTATCGGTAATCGACACCGCCGAAAAGGCAAAGTATCCCGATGAACCTTCAGCTAAGGAAGCACCTGAAAACGCCGACAGGATAAAGGTGCTTGCAGTTACCGCCTGTCCTACGGGTATCGCACATACCTATATGGCAGCAGAGGCACTCGAAAAAGCAGGCAAGAAGCTTGGTATTTCTATCAAGGTCGAAACAAACGGCTCAGGCGGAGCAAAAAACGTTCTTACCGATAAGGAAATAGCAGAGTGCGACGGTATCATCGTAGCGGCTGACAAGTCGGTAGAGATGGCTCGCTTTAACGGTAAAAAGGTGCTTTCAACAAAGGTTTCCGACGGTATAAAGATTCCCGAGGAGCTTATCGGAAGAATAGAAAAGGGCGATGCTCCCGTTTATCATCACGAGGGCGGCGCGGCAAGCTCATCTTCATCTTTGGCAAACGAGAGCTTCGGCAGAAAGATATACAAGCATCTGATGAACGGCGTATCGAATATGCTCCCGTTCACCGTTGCAGGCGGTATCTTCATAGCGCTTGCATTCCTTATAGATACGCTGATGGGCGTACAGCCGGGCGACAATTTCGGTACTGTAACACCCGTAGCGGCATTCTTCAAGACAATAGGCGGTTACGCTTTCAACTTTATGATACCCGTACTTGCAGGCTATATCGGTAAGAGTATAGCAGACAGACCCGGCTTCCTTGTAGGACTTGTCGGCGGCTATCTTGCAACTACAGGCTCGACCTTCGTCAAGATAGGCGGCGATGTTCCCTCAGGCTTCCTCGGCGCACTCTTTGCAGGCTTTGTCGGCGGATTTATTATGCTCGGACTTGAAAAGCTCTGCGACAAGATGCCAAAAGCCCTTAACGGTATCAAGCCCGTTCTCATTTACCCCCTCGCAGGTCTTGGCATCATAGCTGTAGTAATGTGTGCGATAAATCCCTTTATGGGCATCATCAACACTGCGATAGCCGATTTCCTGAACCACATGGGCGCAGAGAGCAAGATATTCCTCGGTGTTATACTCGGCGCAATGATGTCTATAGATATGGGCGGACCGTTCAATAAGGCGGCTTATGTATTCGGTACTGCGGCAATAGCAACAGGCGGCTACGATATAATGGCGGCAGTTATGATAGGCGGTATGGTTCCTCCTATTGCAATAGCACTTTCAACAACCTTCTTCAAGAGCAGATGGACAGAAGAAGAACGTAAGAACGGCCCTGTAAACTATATTATGGGACTTAGCTTCATCACAGAGGGCGCAATTCCTTATGCGGCGGCAGACCCGATCAGAGTTATTCCGGCTTGTATGGTCGGCGCAGGCGTTGCAGGCGGTCTTTCAATGGCATTCAACTGCACGCTTATGGCACCGCACGGCGGCATCTTCGTATTTGCCGTTGTAGGCAACTGGCCTATGTACCTTGTATCTCTTGCAGTGGGCGCTGTAGTATCAATGTTACTGCTGGCACTGCTTAAAAAGAAGAAAACGGTAAAAGAACCCGAAACAAAAAACGTTAAGTAAATAAAAAGGAGCGTATCACGATGGTAACAAAGACAGTAACAGTAGTAAACGAGCAGGGACTTCATATGAGACCCGCAGGACAGCTTGCCGCAGAAATGAAGAAATTCCCCGGTTGCACGATAACTATCGCAAGCGGCGATAAGACGGCAAAGGCAACAGCCGTAATGCAGATAATGGCGGCAGGCCTCAAGAAAGGCTCAATCGTTGAGATCACCGCAGACGGCGATAACGAGCAGGCGGCACTTGACAAGGCTGTAGAGCTTTTCGAAAGCGGCTTCGGCGAATAAGAAAGACTATCGGCTTTTACCGCACTGTCAGGCGGTGCGGTAAAACCGTTATCCGATAAAAAGGGGGAGCAATAATGAAGAAATATCTCGGCAAAGGCGTATACGGCGCAGTGGCAATAGGAAAAATATCCGTGTTCAAAAAGTGCGATGCGGCAGTAACACGCATACACGTTGAAGATACCGAAAAGGAAAAGCAGAGAGTAAAAGCGGCAAAGGAGCTTGCCGCAAAACAGCTTACCGAAATTCACGAAAAAGCACTCAGAGAGGTCGGAGAAACTCACGCACAGATATTCGAGATCCATCTGATGATGCTTGACGATGACGATTACAACGAGTCTATCGAAAACATAATAGATACCCAGTCGGTAAATGCCGAATATGCGGTAGCGCTTACATCGGATAACTTTGCAGGAATGTTCTCGTCTATGGACGATGCCTATATGCAGGCAAGAGCCGCAGATGTAAGGGATATTTCCAACCGCATTATCGCAAACCTGACAGGTGCAAATACCGACAGCACCACAGCCGATGAGAAGTCGATTGTCTGTGCGGACGATCTTGCACCGAGCGAAACCGTTTCGCTTGACAAGGACAAGGTGCTTGCGTTCGTTACCGCTCACGGCTCGTCAAATTCCCATACGGCAATTCTCGCAAGAAATATGAATATCCCTGCCGTTATCGGAGTGGGCGACAGCTTTCTTGCCGAGATAAACGAGGGCGATACAGCCATAGTAGACGGCTTTACCGGCGAGATTATAGTTTTTCCCGATGAGCAGACCTTAAAAGCCTATACCGATAAGCAAAAGCGTGACGAGGAGCAGAAAAAGCTCCTGCAGGAGCTTAAGGGCAAGGAGAATATAACCCTTGACGGCACTAAGATAAACGTGTTCGCAAATATCAGCGGCATTGACAACATAGGTGCTGTATTGCTGAACGATGCCGGCGGAATAGGACTTTTCAGAAGCGAATTTCTGTACCTTGAAAATTCCGATTTCCCGACAGAAGAACAGCAGTTCCACGCTTATAAGCGTGTGCTTGAAAGTATGGCAGGAAAGAAAGTAATAATAAGAACGCTTGACATAGGCGCAGATAAGCAGGTGGACTATTTCGGACTGAAAAAGGAAGAAAACCCCGCACTCGGACTTCGTGCCATCCGCATCTGCCTTACCCGCCCGGAGATATTCAGAACACAGCTCAGAGCCTTGTTCAGAGCGTCCGTTTACGGCAATCTCGGCATAATGTTCCCTATGATAACATCGGTGAGCGAGGTCGAGCGTATAAAGGCGATCTGCGAGGAAGTAAAAGCGGAGCTTAAGTCTGAGGGCATCGAGTATTCCGACAAGACCGAGATAGGTATTATGATAGAAACTCCTGCGGCGGCGATAATCAGCGACCGCTTAGCCCCTATGGTAGACTTCTTCAGCGTAGGCACAAACGATCTCACACAGTACACGCTTGCCTGTGACCGACAGAATCCCGATGCGGAGGAATTTGTCGATACTCACCACGAGGCTATCCTCCGCCTTATCGAAATGAGCGCACAAAACGCCTATAAGAACGGTGCGTGGATAGGAATCTGCGGCGAGCTTGCGGCAGATACCACCCTTACAGAAACATTCTTACGCATGGGCATTGACGAGCTTTCGGTTTCTCCGACATTCGTCCTGAAGGTCCGTGACGCAGTAAGAAAAACCGACCTGTCAAAATAACAGCTTACATCGAAATTCCCATATAAAGAGTACAGCAGTACCTCCTCCCCCGTGTGTACTGCTGTACTTCTTTTTTCTCCGCTTCGCAGGCACGGCGATAATTTTCAAAGCAATAACTTGCCGCTTTTTATCAATAAGCATAATAATACGGGAAATACCTCAAAATTTCGGTTGACATTGCATAAAAATTATGGTAAAATTAGTTTGAAATATAGTCTACAGCTTTATGGGGAGGTCAGACTGATGCAAAGATTGATGCAACTTAAAAATAAAAAAGGCTTCACGCTGGTCGAGCTTATCGTTGTTCTCGCAATGATAGGAGTGCTTACAGCTATCATATTACCTCTGTCGATGAATGCGGGAAAACCGCAGGCGGCAGTTGCCAAGGCAAAGAGCTTCTACTTCGGCTCACAGAGGATACTTATACAGTACAGGGCAGATTCACCCGAGTTGCAGACAGGCTACCTGTCCTATAAAAAAGATGCAATGACATATACAATAAATACCGGCGACTATCTGTACATCTGTGCAAAAGCCGAGAAGAACAACGGCTTCACCGAGCTTAAGCTGGCAAAGCTGTCCGCACCGGCAGACGGCACTGCGGCAAACCCCGCCACAGGCTATACACAGTTTCAGTTTGCGGCTGAGATAACAGCCTCAAGCACCGACCACTTTTTGCTTGATAAGCTGAACACATTCTCAACGGACGATGACGAGGGATATTACTATGCGTTGGTTGACGATCAGTGCAAGGTCATAATGACCTACTGGTGCGAAACCTTCATAGATGACATCAGTAAGCAGACCGACACTTCCGCGGCATATTCAAAGACTACTATCTTCCCCACCGACAATTATTATGTGGACGGTTATCTTTTAGGCGCTTACCCCGAAAGATACTCTATGCTTGGATATACTATGTTCAGCGAAGTCGATCTTCCGGCAGATCCGTCTACATCGACTGCAGCTTCCGCAACACCTGCCCCCGCAGGTCCGTGATTTTAAAAATCGTCAATTTCGCACCCACTGTTCCGGTGGGTGCTTTTCATTATGTAAAATCCCCGCATTTAATATCATAAATCGGAATCTTTATTCATCAAAGATGGATGCGTCATTGAAAATTCGCAGAATTTTCGCTCCACCGCATATCCAAAATCGCATAATACAGCAAAAATTACCCATTTGTGTATTGCACGACCTCCAGTTATATGATATACTTATTACATCAGTATGATATTTACCAAAAACGAAAGGAAGTTACATTATATGGGAGCTATACTTGAATACAAATGCCCGTGCTGCAGCGGACCGCTACAGTTCGATACCGACGCACAGAAGATGAAATGCCCCTACTGCGACAACGAGTTTGACGCAGAAACCCTCAAAAGTAACGACGACATCCTTAAGGAAGAAAAGCCCGATATGATGGACTGGTCAAGCCAGCCCGGCAACGAGTGGATGCAGGGAGAACTTGACGGGCAGAAGGTCTACCTTTGTAATTCCTGCGGCGGTCAGATTGTCTGTGACGACACCACCGGAGCCACCGACTGCCCCTATTGCGGTAGCCCCGTAGTAATGGTGGGACAGTTTGCAGGCGATAAGCGACCCGATATAATAATCCCGTTCAAGCTGGACAAGGAAGCGGCAAAGAACGGCTTTAAACAGCACCTCTGCAAGAAACGCCTCTTGCCAAAGGCATTCAGAACAGACAGCTACATAGATGATATAAAGGGCGTTTATGTTCCCTTCTGGCTCTATGACGCACACGCCGATGCACAGGCATATTTCCACGGAACCAAGGTCAAAAGCTGGAGCGATGACAAGTACAACTACACCAAGACATCGCACTACAGGCTTTATCGTAACGGCTCAATGGACTATGAGAGAGTGCCGGTTGACGGCTCAAGCAAGATGGCGGATGACCTTATGGAGTCGCTCGAACCGTTTACAGCAGACGGCGAGGTGGCTTTCCAGACCGCATATCTTTCGGGCTATATGGCTGACAAGTATGACGTTGATTCCAACGAAAGCAACGGCAGAGCCAACGAGCGTATCAAAAAGAGCACGCTTGACCGCCTTACAAGCACCACCACCGACTTTACATCGGTAACCACCGAAAGCTCCTCCGTACAGCTTGATAACGGCACTGTGAAGTATGCCTTATATCCCGTATGGCTGCTTACAGCCAAGTGGAACGGCGATATATATAACTTTGCAATGAACGGACAGACAGGAAAATTCGTAGGAAATCTGCCGCTCGATAAGGGCGCATACTGGCGCTGGACGGGACTTATCGCCCTGATAGCAACTGTTGCCGCACTTGCCGTTTCCGCATTTGTATTACTGAATTAAGGGGGCTTATATATGATTAAGAAAAGAATTACAGCCATACTTGCGGCGGCAATAATAGCAGTCGGAGCGTCTGTTCCCGCCTTTGCCGACAGCGACTTTTACACTGCCGGAAATGACGCACCGGTACTTCTGACCGCACAGGAAGCGCAGGCCGATACCGCTCTCGATACTCTTGATATAATAAGCGATGACTCTGCGGCAGTAGTGCTCAGCGATAACTATGACACCGACGCAATAAACGAAACCGGCGAAACAGAGGGCGATGACAGCGACAAAACTCCCGTAGCGACCCGTGATATTATTATTGCGGTCTGCATCAGCGTAGTTATCGGAATTATCATCGGCTTCATCGGCTCAGGCATTATGAAGTCAAAGCTGACGAGCGTCAGATACCAGTCCGGAGCGGCTGATTATATTGTACCCGACAGCTTCAAGCTGAATGATTCCCGTGACGTTTACCTTTACAGCACGGTAACAAAAACCGAACGTCAGACCGACAAGGAACGATAATGTAACAAGCCAACAGATATTAAAAAACACAATATGCCGTGCAGCCGCCTCACGAAAACCGAGCGTCATGCTGTACGGCATTTTTTTATCGGAAATGCCGAATAATTGCCTGTACGGTTGGTTTAATTTTGCGTTACAGGCTCTTGACAAGAGGCGAGGATAAAGGTATAATTAAATTAATAATAAGCGTCTGCTGTAGACAATTTAAACCTGTCGATGATACACAGTAGACTTAATTTTTATCGCATATACGGAATACTCTGAGGCAAGCAGTCTTTTAAGCAACAAGCGGTTAAAGTTCGTTTGCCTCAAAGCTATTCCGGAGTGCGTAGCACTGAAGTGCAAGGAAAGGAAAGGTAAAATTATGGCTTTTATTTACTCTGAGCCCTCACACACATTCGGCGAGTATCTGCTCGTACCGGGCTATTCATCATCAAAGTGCATACCCGCAAATGTTTCTCTGCGTACACCCGTTGTAAAGTTCAGAAAGGGCGAGGAAAGCTCTATCTATATGAACATTCCTCTGGTATCCGCTATCATGCAGTCTGTATCAGACGATAAAATGGCGGTCGCACTTGCCAAAGAGGGCGGTATATCTTTCATCTACGGCTCACAGTCGATAGAGGACGAGGCGGCAATGGTAGCAAGAGTAAAAAGCTACAAGGCAGGCTATGTAAAGAGCGACTCCAACCTTGCTCCCGATATGACCCTTGCCGATGTGCTTGAACTTAAGGCTAAGACAGGTCACTCAACAATGCCCGTCACAAGCGACGGCACAGAACACGGAAAGCTGTTAGGTATTGTAACAAGCCGTGACTACAGAGTTTCAAGAATGGCTACCGACACAAAGGTATCTACATTTATGACTCCTTTTGAAAAGCTCATCACCGCTCCCGCAAGCACAACGCTTAAGGAAGCAAACGATATAATCTGGGAGCATAAGCTCAATTCACTCCCCATAGTTGACGATAACGGCGTTCTTATGTATTTCGTATTCAGAAAGGACTATGAGCAGCACAAGGAAAACAAGAACGAGCTTCTCGACAGTAAGAAGCGTTACATAGTAGGCGCAGGTATCAACACAAGAGATTACGCAGAGCGTGTTCCTGCTCTTGTTAACGCAGGTGCGGATGTTCTGTGTATCGACAGCTCCGAGGGCTACTCCGAGTGGCAGAAGCTGACTATCGACTGGATCCGTGCAAACTACGGCGACAGCGTAAAGGTCGGCGCAGGCAACGTTGTTGATAAGGAAGGCTTCCGCTTCCTCGCAGATTGCGGCGCAGACTTCATCAAGGTCGGCATCGGCGGCGGCTCTATCTGCATTACCCGTGAACAGAAGGGTATAGGCAGAGGTCAGGCTACAGCGCTTATCGAGGTATGCGAGGAGCGTGACAGATATTTCGAAGAAACAGGCATTTATGTTCCTGTTTGCTCTGACGGCGGTATCGTTCACGATTATCATATGACGCTTGCTCTTGCTATGGGCGCTGACTTTATGATGCTCGGCAGATACTTCTCACGTTTCGATGAATCCCCCACAAACAAGCTGTTCGTAAACGGCAGTTATGTTAAGGAATACTGGGGCGAAGGCTCTAACCGTGCAAGAAACTGGCAGAGATACGATATGGGCGGCGACAAGAAGCTCTCGTTTGAAGAAGGCGTTGACAGCTATGTTCCTTATGCAGGTAGCCTTAAGGACAACGTTACACGCTCACTGTCAAAGGTACGTTCAACAATGTGCAACTGCGGTTGCCTTAATATCCCCGACTTCCAGAAGAACGCCAAGCTCACTCTCGTTTCTTCTACAAGTATCGTTGAAGGCGGCTCACACGACGTTATCCTCAAGGAAAACCGTGGTGCTCGCAGCGAATAAGCACCGAAGCGGTGCGTCAAATTCGCCGTTCTGAAAGATGCCAATTTGTTGCACTTTCGTTACCGGCGGAGTTACACAAAGCAATAAAGCAGATAAGCGGTCACAGTGCAATGCTGTGACCGCTTTTTGTATTATTATATTTTAGCTGTCATCCCTCCGCACCAACCCTCACCAAAAACGCACTATCCCTCAAAAAGCACTATATCCTTGCCTCCCCTCGAAAAAGGGGTGAGGTTCTGTTGCTCGGTCAAGCCGAGCCAACTATGGTGGGGATTGTAATTGCTCAGAAGTTGTTTCCTGATTCCTTTGGTTCTTTCCCTCGTTAATATTGACAAGTGTACCCACTCGAATAGCGAACCCGAGAAGTGCTATCCCACAAATAGAACTATCGGTAGCTTATTATCATAGTCAGAGCTGAATGATATAGCAAAAACGCATTAAACAAAATACTTTTTCTACAAGCTGACAGCCACAGCTTTCGCCGTGGCTGTTGTTTTACATCAAAAAACCGCCGTGAAACTCCACAGCGGTTTTTATTCTTATTTATTTTCATAAATCGGGCTTTCAAGCCTTGACGCAAACTCCGATTCGGGCAGGGGCTTGTCGAAATAGTAACCCTGTATGATATTACAGCCCATATTCCTCAGATTATCAACGATATTCTTATCCTCAACGCCTTCGCAGACGGTAGTCATACTAAGCTCCTGCGCCATGTGCAGAATATTTTCAAGCACTACCTGACCTCTTGCGTCATCGTCCGAGCCTGCAAGGGATTTGTCGAGCTTCAGTATATCAAAGTCGAGATCCTTCAGCAGAGCAAGCGAAGAATAGCCTGTTCCGAAGTCGTCCATAGAAACCATCAGACCGTAGCTTTTAAGGTCAATTATCGCCTGCTTTATTGCGTTGAAATCGTCTGTATATGCGGTTTCCGTAAACTCGACCTCAAGATAATGCGGTTCTATCCCGTAACGGTTTATAACATTCATTATCTTTTCCGCAAGGTGAGGGAAACGCAGATGTATCTTTGAGAAGTTCACCGATACGGGAACTGTGCGCTTACCGCTTTCCTGCCACTGCTTTATCATCGCACAGGTATGCTCTAAAACAAACATATCCAGCTTCATTATAAAACCGGTTCGTTCTGCTATCGGGATAAAGTCGGCAGGCGAAATAATCTTGCCGTCACGCTTCCATCTTATAAGCGCCTCAGCACCTACAAGCGTTCTTGTGTCCACCCGAACCTTCGGCTGATAATAAACAACGAACTCTCCGTCCGCCAACGCCTGCGGCATACCGCTCTCAAGCAGGGTAAGCTGTTTTTCACGGTTGATTGTATCAAGATCGTAGTAAACAAAATCCCCATCCGCACGGCGCTTTGCAATATCAATGCAGGTTTCCGCACGGGCAAGAATAGTGTCAATATCGTCTGTGCTGTCGTCAAGCATTACTATACCGGCTCTGAGTGCTATCTCATACACTGTCTTTTCCTTGCCGTAATAGAAGTTGACAGGTGTCTTGGCAAAGTCCTTGAGGTGAGCTTTAAGGTGGCTCTTTTTGACCATCAGACAGAAGTTATCACTGCCTGAGCGACTGCATATCTCATCGCTGTACATTGTCTTGTTAAGCGTTTTTGCAAATCTGAGGATTATCTCTGTTGTTGCCTGATAGCCGAAGATGGTGTTTAGGGTATTACAGCCCTTGATATTGGCTCTTATAACCGCATAGTCTGAGAGCACTCCGTTTTCCTTTACTTCCTCAATAAAAGCACGGAAGCCCTTTGAGTTGGGTATTCCGCTGTCACGGTCTATATGGTCGATCAGTTTTTCAACGTGAATATTCAGCGTGCAGGTGCAAACGATAGCCAGAAGATTGGCCATATGCTCAAATAGCTGTTCCTGCTCATCTGTAAGAGTTTCAAAATCCACATCGGTATAAAACTCATAAGTCAGACTGCAACTTGTGTTTTCACGCTCATATTTCTTATTGTGTAAAGGGTAGATAGAGCTGTCTTTATAAATAAGAGTTTCGTTCAATCTTCCACCGTAGTTCAATGTACGAACAATTCTCGAAATATGCAATGCTTTCGCAGCAGGAGCAAATTCGGTAATCTGCTGAAGGTCATCATAGCGTTTTGTAGCGATGGCATCTATCGTGTCGGAAAGATACCTTTTGACCTCTTCAACCATTTTCCCGCCTCCTTTTCTTATTCCCATATCCATATAGATTAATTTTATCACATTTTATGACTGCCTGCAAGCAAAAAACCGTAAAAAAGGTCAAAAAAGGCTCACAATTTCAAAATCGTAAATTCCCAAAGTAAATTCCACAGTGGAAATTCGAGTGGAACTTACTTTAATAAGAAAAACGTGGTAGAAT
>OJPH01000671.1_pt1 | contig 19792 bp, 16 predicted proteins | sample 1598481 | NCBI WGS metagenome assembly OJPH01 (sample SAMN03922482, study PRJEB24848) | human gut metagenome | isolation source: stool sample | host: Homo sapiens | place: Germany | collected 2011-05 | reverse complement strand
CCCCCCCCGAACTATATTGAAGCTGCGATTTTTTATGACATTTTCTGTCATGGATCGACACCGTGTAATTTTTGGGAGGACTGTTTATGAGAGCGAAGAATCTTGCATTGCGGGTGCTTTCTACAGCAGCGATGTTGTCCATTGTGACATCCATTGCGGCCCCCGCATTCGCGGCCACCTACTACATCAATGATGGCAGTGTGGATGTTACCGTCAGCGATGCCGGTGTAGTCACCGTCAAACAAGGCGACGAGACCTACAAAGACGGCCTTGACAGCGTCGTCATCCGGGGCGGAACCCGCAGTGAGGGCGAAACGGATGACCGCGTCAAGGCCGACGCTTCCCCCGCCACGCAGGAAGCAGACGGGAGCAACGCCCCCGCAGGGAACGAGACGGAAGCGCCCAAGAGCGAGAATACCGCCGGGGACGCTGCACCGAAGCAGGAAACCACAGCCGCCGGGGAGCGCAAAGAGGGTACTCCGCAGCAGGAGCCAACCGAAGAGAAAGTGACCCCGGAGCAGAAGCCCACCGAAGAGGAAGCCGAAGAGAAAGAGACCCCGGAGCCTGCCAAGGCAAAGGCAGAAGCCCCCAAGGCCGCACAGGAGCCTTCCGCAGAGCAGGAAGAGGAGCAGGAGGAGCAGCAGGAGAAGGAAGATGAGCCGACCGTTCCCTCTGCCGCCCCGCTGGCCGCTGCCCCCGCAGCACAGGCGGACAACAGCAGCACCAGCACCCCCGCAAAGCCGACCGAAAACGTCATCACCATTGTCAACAACCTTGTCAAGGGTGCCAAGCAGGCTTTTTCGTTTGTGCTGGACAATGTGAATATTGACCGCAGTAAAAACTACTCCAGTAATAACAGTGCTGCTCTCACGGTAAAGGGTGATGGCGACACGGAAATTGAACTGGACGGAAACAACATCCTGAAGGGTGGTTCCTATCACGCCGGTCTTGAGAAAAACGACAGTGACGGAACGGGTACACTTACCATTAAAGACGAGGACGGCAGCAAGGGCAGTCTCCTTGCAGTTGGAAACAGTGATAGTGCCGGTATCGGCGGCTCCTCTAAAGGCGGCAATGGCAATACCAGCAATATCACCATCACCGGCGGCAACATAACCGCAATTTCCGGCTGGTATGGAGCCGGTATCGGCGGTGGAGATGAGGGCTATGGAAAAGACATCACCATTACCGGAGATGCCACCGTCAAAGCGTCTGGCTATCACGGAGCCGGTATCGGCGGCGGACCTGGTGGCGGCAGCTCTGACGGCAGCGGCAAAGTAACCATCTCCGGTCATGCAAATGTCATCGCTTTTTCCAATACCGGAGCCGGTATCGGCGGCGGAGCTTCCGGTTGTGCCGATGTCACGATCTCTGAGGACGCTACTGTTTTTGCCCAGGGCTACAATGGCGGTACTGGAATTGGAACTGGAGAAACAGCAGACCCGAACACTTCCACCTCCGTCGGCAATCGCACATCTATCCGCATCAGCGACAGAGCCAATGTTACTGCCATCAGCGACAATATAGGAATCGGCTCTACCTCTTGGCGCGACACCAAACACAAATTGAAATTACCGGCGGTACCATAAATATTGCTTCTCGTTCTTCGCAATATCCCGTCATTGGCGTTTCACCACATGATGATATGACTTTAACCATCAATGGCAACACCGGCAATACCGTAATCAACGCATACACCCGTGCAAACAAGGATGCTTCCATCGGTAAGCTGGAGTCAAACTGGCAACTTTCAAGTGACACTGATCAGATCCAGTATAATGAGGATGGCAGTTCCAAGTTTGGCGAAAATGGTTCTGTTATTTTGAATTTGTTCAAAAAAGCCCTCGTGGAAAAAAGCAACAACTCGATTCTATGTTTTGACGGAAGCACTGCACTGTATAAGATTACCAGCGGTGAACAGTACGACACCCTGCACAATGCCCAGTGGTGGATGAACAACGACAAATACACCAGTGAGCTTGCCACCGACACCACCCATGCATGGAAGTTGGACGACAAGAAGGAGCAGGTAGAGCCCACGCTGGAGCATGAGGGCCACGTTTACTATAAGTGCAGTGTGCCCGGCTGCAAGGCCGTGCACGATGAGGTGCTGCCCAAACTGGAGGAATCGAAACCCACTCCGGAACCTACTCCGGACCCCACCCCGGAACCTACCCCGGTGCAGCCGGAACCTACCCCGGTGCAGCCCGACACGCCCGCTGACACCCAGAACACCGCCGAGGACGATGTGAGCACCCCCAAGCTCTACGTCATCGACCTTGCCAGCACGCAGGTGCTGTTTGATGAGACCCGTCAGGACGACACCGTGACCTACACCACAAAGCAGGACGGTGCCAGCCTGACCGGCTCCTTTGAGGCACTGGAGGCCATGGCTGCGGATGGCGTAAAGACCATCGTGTTCCAGACCATCGGCACCAACACCCCCGGCGCGGTGAGCCGTGTCTCGGTCGATGCCCTGCTGCAGCACGGCGGCGAGACCCTGCTGCTGACCCACAACGGCACTGAAGTCCACCTGACCATCGACGGCCAGAACGCTGACGGCCTGCTGCTGCAGTAAGCGCCAACCCCCTTCTGCCGAGTTCCGCATCTTGGCAGAAGTTCTGAATATCCCAAAACCACAAAAGGCCTCGGAAGCGCATTCCGGGGCCTTTTGTGGTTTCTCCTTCATTTTTTACGCTCCCTCCGGCGTTTTTCGCCCCGGAACAACAGCTCTTTTTTCAGCCTTTACTGCATCTTTAGGAAAAGTATGGTATACTTTTCATCTGGAGTAGAATAGATATGGAGGGATCCCCATGAAGCAGAAGACCCGCTGGCACGACGCGCTGGTCCTGGCCGCTGTGCTGTGCGCCGCCTTTCTCATCGTGACCGGCACACAGCAGATCACCGGCCGGATCGATGGCGTTGCATCGATGGTGTTTGTTCTGGCAGTTTTTTTGATCTCGATCTATACGGATGGTTATGTGTGGGGCGTGGTGGCTTCCCTGATCGGCGTGCTGGCCGTGAATTTTGCGTTCCGCTCCCCTTACTTTGCCTTCAACTTCACCCTGCCGGAAAACCTGTTCTCGGGCATGGCGATGCTGGTGGTGTCCATTATGACCAGCACCCTGACCACCCGCATCAAAAAGCAGGAACAGCTGCGGATGGAGAGCGAGACCGAAAAGATGCGGGCCACCCTGCTGCGGGCCGTCTCCCACGATCTGCGCACGCCCCTTACTTCCATTTACGGGGCCTGTTCCACGGTCATCGAAAATTATGACAGCCTGGAAAAAGAGCAAAAATTAAAACTTCTTGGCGAAGCCTGTTCCGATGCCCAGTGGCTGAACCGGATGGTGGAGAACCTGCTGTCCGTCACCCGCTTTGACGGCGGGCAGGTGGCCGTGCAAAAGACCCCCACCGTGCTGGACGAGCTGATTGACACCGTGCTGGTACGATTCCAGAAGCGCTACCCCAAGGTGCCCGTTACCACCTACCTGCCCGACAGCTTCATCGTGATCCCCATGGACTCGATGCTGATCTCACAGGTGCTGACGAACCTTTTGGAAAATGCCGCCGTCCACGCCGAGGGGATGACCCAGCTGACCCTGCGGGTGTTCACGCTGGGCAGCCGGGCGGTGTTTGAGGTATCGGACAACGGCTGCGGCATTCCGAAGGAGCGCCTGCGCACCCTGTTCACCGGCGTGATGCCCGCCGATGCCGCGGCCGACAGCGGCAAGCACGGCATGGGCATCGGCCTTTCGGTCTGTGCCGCCATCGTCAAGGCACACGGCGGCGAGATCCAGGCCGAGAGCAAGGTGGGCGAAGGCACCAGCATCCGCTTCTGGCTGGAGACCGAATCGATCGAGACGGAGGAAAACGAAGATGAGCAATAACAAATTCAAGGTTCTGGTCGTGGAAGATGAGGCCAACATCTGCAGCTTTATTGAGACGCTGCTGGAGACCAACGGCTATCAGGCCCTTGTTGCCAACACCTGCGCCATGGGCCAGACCCTGTTCACCTCCCACAATCCAGATCTTATCATCCTGGATCTGGGCCTGCCCGACCGGGACGGACTGGAGCTCATCCGTTTTGTGCGGCAGAAGTTCCTGACCCCCATCGTCGTGCTCTCGGCCCGCACCACCGAGCAGGACAAGATCGAGGCGCTGGATCTGGGAGCCAACGATTACATCACCAAACCCTTTGGCACCGGCGAGCTGCTGGCCCGGGTGCGCGCCGCCCTGCGCACCAACCGCTTCGGCGTGCTGGGCGGAATGCCCGGCGGCGTGTTCCAGGCACAGGGGCTTGAGATCAACTATGAGCGCCGCAAGGTCTTTGTGGACGGTGCCGAGATCAAGCTGACCCAGACCGAATATAACATCGTGGCCTTCCTCTCGGAACATGCAGGCCGGGTGATGACCTATGCCGCCATCGTGCGGGCCATCTGGGGCGATACCGACTGCGGCAGCACCAAAAAGCTGCAGGTCAACATGGCAAACATCCGCAAAAAGCTGGGCAGCGTGCCCGGCCGCAACACCTATATTCTGAACGAACTGGGCGTGGGATACCGGATGATCGACGAGGACACCGATGCCAGGCCCGAAAGCTGAGGACTGCGTATGCTTCCTGCACTGATCCTTTTTCTGCTGACCTATCTTCTGATGCTGGCCCTGCCGCAGTACCGGCCTTTTGCCGCGCTGGGCGGGGCCGCTCTGTTTCTGGCTCTGGGCGCGGCGGGCCTGTGGGACTTTACCCTGATGGATGCCGCCCGGGCCGTGGACTTCAATGTCCTGCTGATGATGGCGGGCACCATGGGCACGGTCTCCCTCTTTATCGAGAGCAGGATGCCCGCCCGGCTGGCCGAGCTGCTCATCGTGCGGGTGCCCAATGTGAAATGGGCCGTGTGTATGCTGGCCCTTTTTGCCGGGGTCATCAGCGCCTTTGTGGACAATGTTGCCACGGTGCTCATGGTGGCCCCTGTGGGCCTTGCCATTGCCCGCAAGCTCAAGATCTCCCCCGTGCCCGTCCTCATCTCCATTGCGGTCTCCTCCAACCTGCAGGGAGCCGCCACCCTTGTGGGTGACACCACCAGCATCCTGCTGGGCGGCTTTGCGGAGATGAACTTCTTCCATTTCTTCTGGATGGAGGGCAGGCCCGGCATCTTCTTCGGGGTGGAGCTGGGGGCGCTGGCCTCTCTGGGCGTGCTGCTGTTCACCTTCCGGCACGAGACCCAGCCCATCTCGGCCACGGTGGAGACCGAGGTCACCGACACGGTTCCCTCCGCCCTGATGCTGCTGACGGTGGGCCTGCTCATCGCGGCATCCTTCCTGCCCCAGCCTGCGGGCGGTCTGCCGCTGGCGCTCTATGGCCTGCGCAGCGGTCTGATCTGTGCAGGGGTCTGCCTGTTCGGCATCCTGCGCGCCTGCCTGCGCCGCCGCTCGTTCGCACCGTTCCGGCTGGCGGCCCGGGAGCTGGACTGTGACACCCTGCTGCTGTTGTTCGGGCTGTTCATCCTGATCGAGGGCATCCGCAAGGCCGGGGTCATCGATGCCGCCGCCCAGCTGTTCTACACCCTCTCCGGGGATGATCCCTTCCGGCTCTATACCCTGCTGGTATTCGTCTCGGTGGGCCTTTCTGCCTTCATCGACAACATCCCCTATGTGGCCACCATGCTGCCGGTGGTGCAGGGCATTGCCGGGCTGATGAACGGCGGTGCAGGCTTCCCGCCTGAGCTGTTTTATTTCGGCCTGCTCACGGGTGCAACTCTGGGCGGTAACCTGACCCCCATTGGCGCTTCGGCCAACATTGCAGCCATCGGCATCCTGCGCAAGCATGGTGAGCAGGTGCGCACCCGTGATTTTCTGCGCATCGGCATCCCGTTCACGCTGGCAGCCGTCCTGACAGGCTATGTGTATCTCTGGCTGGTGTGGGGCGCGTAAGTGCTTCCATGGCCGTGCGAGTGCCGGCCGCCTGCAAATTCGATCCTGCTGAGCCGAAGGCCTGCGTGCCAAAGCAGCAGCAAAAAACGCGCCGTGTCCAACGACACAGCGCGTTTTTGTTGTTTATTCCAACCCGATCTGCTGGGCGTATTCTTCCAGCAGCTCCCGTTCCAGGAAGGGGGTTTTCACGCCCTCACGGTCGCGGTAGGTCTCGTGGCCCTTGCCGATGACGGCGATCAGGTCGCCCTCCTGGGCGTGATCCACGGCGTAGTGGAGCGCGTCCAGACGGTCGGGGATCTCCACAAACTTGGCATCGGGGTTGCCCTTGTTCATGCCCACCCGGATATCGGCGAGGATGTCCTCGATCTTCTCAAAGCGGTTGTTGTCCTCGGTCAGGATGGAGAAATCCGCCATTTTTGCACAGGTCTCGCCCATGCCGTAGCGGCGCAGCTTGGAGCGGTTGCCGCCGCAGCCGAACACCACCACCAGCCGGTGGGGGTGATAAGCCCGCAGGGTGGTGAGCAGGCTCTCGGTGGAGACCTCGTTGTGGGCGTAGTCCAGCAGGATGGTAAACTTTTTGCTGATGGGCACCAGCTCCACGCGGCCCTTGACCACGCACTTGCCCAGACCCTCATGGATGGCGGCATCGGGCAGGCCCAGCACCTTGCCCACGGCCAGAGCGGCCAGCGCGTTGTAGACGCTGAACTCGCCGGGCATGTTCACCCTGACATCCATATTGTCCCTGCCGGAAACGTGGAACGCCACGCCCAGAAAATCGTGGGTGCGCAGCAGCTCACAGCCCTCGGCGCGGTAGTCGGCCTTTTCACTGCGGCCATAGGTCACCAGCTTGCAGGTGTGGCCTTCCAGCAGGGCTTCGGTGTTCTCGTCATCGATGTTCACCACGCCCACATCACACCGCCGGAAGAGCTGCCCCTTCCAGCTGCGGTACTCCTCAAAGGTCTTGTGCTCACCGGGGCCGATGTGGTCGGGGGAAAGGTTGGTGAACACGCCGATATCATAGTGCACCCCCGCCACACGGTCCATCATCAGGCCCTGGCTGGACACCTCCATCAGGGCCACATCGCAGCCTGCGTCCAGAAACTGGCGGAAGGTCTTTTGCAGCTCGTAGCTCTCAGGGGTGGTGTTGGCGGTCTCCTGATGACGGCCCATGAAATAGATGCCGTTGGTGCCGATCATGCCGACCTTTTTCCCGGCAGCTTCCAGCACGCTCTTGATCATGTGGGTGGTGGTGGTCTTGCCCTTGGTACCGGTCACGCCGATCATGGTCATCTGGCGGGAGGGGTTGCCAAAGAGGTTGCCGCTCATCAGCGCCATGGCATAGCGGCTGCTCTCCACCTTGACCACGGTCACACCGGGCATGGCAGAAAGGTCGATGTCGTGCTGGATGACCAGCACGCTCACGCCCTTGGCGGCGCAGTCCACGGCAAACTCGTGGCTGTCACGCTGGGTGCCCACGATGCAGACAAAGGCAAGGCCCGGGGCCGCCTTCCGGCTGTCGTAGATGATGTCCTGCACTTCGGTATCCAGGCTGCCCTGCACCAGCGTAAAGGGCACGCCTTCCAGTAATTGTTCCAGCTTCATAACATTACACGCTCCTCATTGGGTCGTTTGGGGTTGGTTTGCATCGCCCGCCGCCGGGGTCGTTCCTTCGGCGGGGGTCGGCTGTGCCGTCGGTCCGGCCTCGGGGCCTGCCGGGGCTGCGGCGGCATCCGTTGGTGTTTCGGCAGCGGCATCTGCAGCGGCTTCGCCCTCTGCCGGGGCAGTGCCGTCTGTGGCCGTGCCTTCTGCCGTTTCACCGGTCACACCTTCTTCGGCGGGTGTTTCCTCCACCGGTTCAGGCAAGATGTAGCCGGAGGGCAGCTCCGGCTCACCCTGTGCAAAGGTGAACTTGCGGGTGCTGGACATGCTGATATGGGTGAAGTCCAACTTTCCGGTGTCGGTCGCGGCACAGCCCTTGCCGTCCTCATTCAGCAGGACGTGCTTTGCCAGCTTGAGCTTATATTCCAGCTCGTTCAGGGTGCCCAGCCAGACGCTGATGCGGTCCTGATAGAGGAAGGCCATCTCGTCCACATCCGCAAACTCGATGCGGGTCACGTCGGCGCTCATACCTGCGGCATCCAGTGTGGCCAGCAGGGTGTTCAGGCTTTCCAGCCGCTGGTCCGCCTCCTCCTCAACAGTGCCGGAGGTGCTGCTGTCGGCGGCGCTGTCCGGGGTGCTGTCGGCCTTGGGCTCCACCGCAAAGGTCAGCTGTTCGCCGGGCTCGGCAGAGACCGGTTCGCCGCCGTACAGGGTGGGCAGACCGGCAGGCTGGGTAGAATCCTTTTCCAGGATCTTCAGGCCGCCCGAGAGGGTCAGCCAGCCGGAGGAGGTCTGCATGGCCCAGGCAGGCCGGGCTTCTGTTACCCGCACCACCACGGTACCGGGGTAATCCCGCTCCACCCGGATATCCTCCAGCATGGGGAACACTTTTTCCAGCGCGGCGGCCTTGCTGCCGGGGTCAAAACTGAAGATATTCTCTTCCAGATGGACATCCAGCGCCTGCAGGATCTGGTCGCTGGTATAGCCGCCGGCCTCCTGCACCACACCGTCCGCTGTCTGCACCTGAATAGAGCTGATCTTGAACAGCATCGTCACGGTGAGGTAGACCCCCGCGCCGATGACGCAGAGCAGCATGACAAGGGCCGTGAGCCGCCGCATGAGCCTGCGCCGCCGGATGGCGGCCCGGGTCAGCTTCCGCTTTTTCCTGCCCTCCCGCCGGACGGGGTCACGCCGGGCGTTCTGCCCCTGCACCGGCCGCATCCGCTGGCCGCTGCGGCTCTGGGCGTTCTGCGGGCGGCGCTGGGCGTTCCGGTTCTGGCCGCTGGCCGGGCGGCGGTTCCGCTGATTGCCCCCGGAGGTGCGCCGCTGGCCGTTCTGCCCGCTGCGGGGGCGCTGTGCGCCGCTCTGGCTGCTCCGCCCGCCGGTGGGAAAGGTGATGCTGTTATCCGGGTAGGAGCCGTAGTTCACCGTGCGTTCCGTATACCGGCTGGGGCGGGGCGCATCGGGGTCATAATTGGGGTTCGTGATGGGGTGGCCGCCGGAGGAATATCCTGCGTACCCGCTGTACCCCAGGTCACTGCCTGCACCCGCGCTGCTGCGGCGCTGGGTGCTCTGCCCGCCGCGCCGGTCATCCCGGGCCTGATCGTAGGCCCGGCGGCGCTTGCGGTTCCGGCTGTTCCGGTCATTCTGCGGCATCCGGCTGCACCTCCTTTCCTCTGTTTTTTCCTTCCGTTACGGGGTCTTGACCAGCTTGAGCAGGGCATCCGCAATGCGGTCCAGGCTGTCGTCCACCGACAGGCTCCGGGCATTGCGGCCCATCTCAGCCAGCTTGCCGGGCTGGGCCAGCATCCCGGAAACGGTCTGCACCAGCTTCTCGCCGGTCAGGTCTTTTTCCTCAATGACCACGGCGGCGCCGGCCTTCTGCAGCTCCATGGCGTTGTAATACTGGTGATTCTCGGCCACGTTGGGGCTGGGGATAAGCACAGCGGCACGGCCCACAGCCTCCAGCTCGGCCAGTGTCAGGGCACCGGCGCGGCTGATGACAAGGTCCGCTGCGGCCAGCAGCTCGGGCATATTGTTGATGTATTCCTTCACCACAAGGCTCTCGCCGGGGGCAAAGCCCTTTTCCTTTTCCAGATCCTGAAACAGCTGCACGCCGTACTGACCGGTGGCATGGAGATGGAGGACGGGCTTTTTGTTCTTCTGCTCCCAGGCACAGAGGTCGGCCACCACCTCGTTCACGCGGCGGGCACCCAGACTGCCGCCGAAGGAGAGGATCACGGTACGGTCGCCTGCGCCCAGTTCGGCACGGATGGCTTCCCGGTTCTTCGCCTGGGTGAACACCTCAGGCCGGACGGGATTGCCCACCACGATGGTCTTTTCGGGTGCGCCCAGCTTTTCCACGGCGGCGGGCACAGCGGCAAACACGATGTCCACATCCGGGGCCAGCAGCTTGTTGGTCACGCCGGGAAAGGCGTTCTGCTCATGCAGGGCGGTCTTAATGCCCTGTCTGGCGGCGCAGCGCACCACCGGGCCGGACACATAGCCGCCGCAGCCAATGACCAGGTCGGGCTGGATGTCCTTCATCATCTTTTTGGCCTTGGGGCCGGAGAGTGCCAGATTCCACAGGGTAATGATATTCCGCTTGATATTGTTCAGGCTCAGCTTCCGCTGAAAGCCGGTGATCTCGATGTGATGGAAGGGATAGCCCGCCTGTGTGACCAGACGGTACTCCATGCCCTCCTTCCGGCCCGCGAAATGGATCTCGGCGGTGGGGTCGGCCTTTTTGATGGCTCCCGCAATGGCCAGAGCCGGGTTGATATGGCCGGCAGTGCCGCCGGCTGCAATGAGTACACGCATCTTGGTTCCTCCTTACTGTTCTGTCTGCGCTCTGCGCGCGGTATCCAGCACAATGGTCTTTGCCTTGCGCTGGCGCTCCCGCTCGGCGTGGGCTTCCTCCCGTTCCAGACGGGCCCGTTCGCCGTTGCGCCCGATATTGACCATAACGCCCATCTCGGCCAGCAGCAGGATCAGACTGGTGCCGCCGGAGGAGAAGAAGGGCAGCGAAATGCCGGTGTTGGGCAGGGTGTTGGTGACAACGGCAATGTTGCAGAACACCTGCCAAGCGATCTGCGCCATGATGCCGATGCCCACCAGCGTGCAGAACCGGTTTTCGGCATGGAAGGCGATCCAGAAGCCCTGCACCAGAAAGAGGACGAACAGCACGATGACGATCACCGCGCCGACGAAGCCCAGTTCCTCGCACACGACACTGAAGATAAAGTCGTTGGTGCTCTCCGGCAGCCAGAGCTGCTTTTCGATGCTGTTGCCAAGGCCCAGCCCCGTGGCACCGCCTGAGCCGATGGCGTACAGGCTCTGCTTGGTCTGGCTGGTCATCCGGTCAAGATCCTGCGTCCAGCCGTCCAGACGGCTCTGCAGGTAGTCGATGGAGTCCACATGCTTCAGCAAAGTCTCCAGCAGGAACAGTGCGGCACCGGCGCAGCCCCAGGTAATGATGCCGCCGCTGCCGCCCAGCAGCAGGATGGTGCCCACGATGGCCGTGGTCAGCAGGATGCCCGACATGTGGGGCTCCAGCACCAGCAGGATCAGGACAGGCACCAGCCACAGGATGGGTCGGATGAGCTCCACCACGATGCTGTGGTGGACCCACTTGCGCAGGGGCACCTCGCCGAATTTGATCTGCGGGGTCCTGGCGGCGATATCTGCCGTGAGCAGGATCATCTCAAACTTTGCCACCTCAGAGGCCTGTAAGGTCAGGCCGCCGAAGCTGATCCACCGGCGGCAGCCGTTGATGGGGCTGCTGAACAGCACCAGCACCAGCAGGATCAGGCAGACAACATAGCCCAGCTTGACCATTCTGCGCAGGAAACGGTGGTCAAAATAGGAGAACAGGAACATCATGCCCAGGCCCAGCACTGTGCAGAGCAGCTGGGATTTGATGTAATGGAAGCTGTCCCCAAAGCGGAGATAGCCCGTGGTATAGCTTGCACTGAACAGCATGACCAGCCCGAACACCATGATGATGGCCAGGGTCGCCATCCAGTTGAGCAGGATGGGCGGCCAGGGGCCGGGATCCCGCTGAAAGACGGAAAACGGCTCTGCTTTTTTTCTGCGGAGTGTTGCCAAACTGCACCCCTCCTTAACTGATTTTTGCCAGCTGAACGGTCAGCGCCACGCCCAGCATGGCAATGACACAAAAGGTATAAAAGATCTGTTCCGTGCTCTGGCCCCGCAGCTCCAGCCAGCGGTGGAGCGGTGCCGAGCGGAACAGCTGCCTGCGGCCCCGGCTGGCCTTGCAGACCAGGATCTGCAGGGCCACCATGCCGCCCTCCAGCCAGAAGGGCAGGGCCAGCGGCAGGGTGAGGTCGGGCCAGCCGATGCACAGGGGCACGCACCCCAGCATCCCGGCCAGAAACAGGCTGCCCACGCTGCCCAGCCGCAGCTTTGCGGGCGGGAAGTTCCAGAGCAGGAAGGCCATCAGGGAACCGGCCAGTGCGGCGGGCAGAACGCCCAGCGGGAACCAGCCCAGCAGGGTCATCACCCCCATCAGGCCCAGCATGGCCGCAAAGGACGTGCCGCAGACGATGCCGTCCATGCCATCGGCAATGCGGGCACACTCGGCCAGTGCGACCAGCAGTCCTTCCCACAGCAGCGGGGCGGCAATGCCCAGATCGACATAGCCCACACCCGGCAGGGTGATCCCGGCTGCAAGGCAGCCTTTGGCTCCCAGCAGCACCAGCACCACGGCACCGGCAGCGGCTTCCAGCCCAAGGCGGGTGTGCCGCCGCAGGCCCAGCACCGAACGGCTGCGGATGCGGGCCAGATCCTCCAGCAGGCCCACGCCGCCAAAGAGCAAAGCTCCCAGCAGCGCTGTGAGCAGCCGGACCGAGAACAGGCTCTCGGCCCCCAGCAGCTCAGGCTGAGCCACACAGGCGGCTGTCCAGCCCACACCCACAGCAGCCAGCACCCCCACCATCAGGCAGAGCCCGCCCATGGTGGGAGCCTGCGGCGGGCGCTCCGGCTCGGCATCCGGCGCTTCCTGCTTGGGTGATGGTGCCTGCCGGGCCTTGGGCTCATCCCAGCGTCCCTGGAACGCCCGCAGCAGCGGCACCATCAGATTCCCGAGCGCCGCCGTGAGGAAGAACCCCAGCGTTGAGGCGGCGATCAAGGCGAAACGAATCATAGCTCGATGTTACTCCTTGTAAAAGATCTCCAGCACTTTTTCCAGTGCCATGCCGCGGCTGGCCTTGACCAGCAGGGCATCGCCGGGCTGCATTTTGTTCAGCAGGGCATCGGCGGCCTGAGCGTAGGTGTCGGCATGGAGGGTGGGCAGCCCCTTGGCGGCAGCCACCACGGCAATGCGCTTGGCCTGCTCGCCATAGGTGACGAGGTAGTCCACCTTGTTTTCCACGGCCTGACGGCCCACCTCCTCGTGGGCAGCGCGGCTGATATCGCCCAATTCCAACATATCGCCCAGCAGGGCAAAGCGGCGCTTGCAGGGATACTCCCTGAACATGGCCAGCGCGGCCTTCATGCTGTCGGGGTTGGCATTATAGCAATCCTCAATGACATCCACGCCTCTGACGTGCACCACCTTCTGGCGCATCCCGGTCTGCTCAAAGTCGGCCAGACCGGCAATGACCCGGCGGGCATTCAGCCCCAGACGGGTGGCGGCGCAGTAGGCAGCCAGTGCGTTGGCCACGTTGTGCCGGCCCATGGCGGGGATCTTTACGAGGAAAGTCCCCTCCTCGTGATCCTCCAGCACAAAGCTCATGCCCTTTTCATCCTGCTGGATGGACAGGGCACAGACATCGGCGTTCTCATCGCCCAGGCTGAACCAGACCGGACGGACATGGTCGGGCAGGACGGCCTTGCGCAGGAAGGGGTCGTCCCCGTTCAGCACCAGCGGAGCACCCTCCGGCAGACCGGCGCAGATCTCCAGCTTTGCCTTGCAGATGTTCTCCTGACTGCCCAGATTGCCGATGTGGGACACACCGATGCAGGTGATGATGCCCACATCCGGGCGGGCGCACTTGCTCAGGCGCTCGATCTCCCCGGCGTGGCTCATTCCCATCTCCACCACGGCGTACTGGGTCTCTTTGCCGATGCGAAACATGGTGCGGGGCAGGCCCAGCTCATTGTTCTGGTTGCCCTCGGTCTTGATGGTACTGCCAAAGCCTGCAATGGCGGCGTAGGTCATCTGCTTGGTGGTGGTCTTGCCCACGCTGCCGGTCACGCCCACCACTTTGGGGTGGAACTGGCTGCGATAATTGGCTCCCAGCACCATCATGGCGTGGTAGCTGTCCGGGCAGATCACGCTCTTCTCCTCCGGCACGCCTTCCACGGGGTGGTTCAGCACCACGCAGAGCGCGCCGTTTTCCAGCGCCTTGGCGGCAAAATCATGGCCGTCGAATTTTTCGCCCGGGAACGCCACAAAGATGCACCCGGGGCAGACCTCACGGCTGTCGGTGGTCACCAGCGTGACCGGGGTCTCGCACTGGGCCAGCGCGTTGACGGCCAGGCCCTCCAACAGGATGTTTGCTGCAATTGCTTCCATACTCTCATTCCCCTTTATCCACAGATCAGATGTACGATGGTTCCCTGCTGGACGCTGGAGCCGGGTGCCTCACTCTGGCTCTGGACCGTGCCGGAGCCTTCGACTGTGCAGTTGAGCCCTGCGGCGTTCAGCATCTGCCGGGCAAAGTCCGCGCTCTTGCCGGTCACGTCCGGCACCTCGGCGTGTTTGCCCTCATAGGTATCGGTATACAGATAAACGGTGGTGCCGTAGGGCACCTCTGCCCCCGCGCGGGGGTACTGGTAGGTGACAAGGGCGGCGGTCTGGTCGGATTCGCTCTCGGCCAGGTGATGCTTCAAGCCCTTGATGTTCAGCTGCACCTGCGCGTTGCTCCACTCCTTGCCCGTCAGGTTGGGCACCTTGACGGTGGTGCCGCTGCGGTCCACGCCGTCGGTGGCGATGCCCAGATAGGGCGCGATCTCGCTGATGATGTTGCCCACCACCGGAGCCGCCAGAATGGAGGAATAGTCGGTGCGGGCATTGTTGGGGTCGTCCAGCATGACATAGACCAGGATCTCCGGGTCGTTGGCGGGCAGGACAGCCGCAAAGGATGCCACCTTCTTGTAGTCGCCATCGGCGCGGCGGTCCATGTTCAGCTGCTCGGAGGTGCCGGATTTGCCGCCGATGCGGTAGCCTGCAACGTAGGCGTTGCCGCCGCCGCCCTGGGTGCCGTCGCCCACCTCAAACTCCATGATCTGGCGGATGGTCTCGCTGGCGTTCTCGCTGATGACCTGACGGCGGATGTTGGTGCCGATCTCCTGCACCACATTGCCGTTCTGGTCCGTGATCTTATCCACCACATGGGGGGTGACCAGATAGCCGCCGTTGACTGCCGCCGAGATGGCGGTGCACACCTGCAGCGGGGTCACGGCCATGGCCTGACCGAAGGCGGAGGAGGCCAGCTCCACCTCGCCCAGACGGCTCTTGCTGTAATACTGCATGAAGCTGGTCTCATTGGGCAGGTCCACACCGGTGCGCTCGGTAAAGCCAAAAGCATCAAAGTAATCATAGAACAGGCTGGAGCCTACACGCTGGCCCAGCTGGATGAAATAGATGTTGCAGCTGTTGCGCAGGGCCTCGGCCAGATTCTGGGCCCCGTGCGCCTTTCTGCCGGCGCAGTGGTAGGTCTGCTTTGCCACGCTGTACGCGCCGGAACAGTTCAGGGTGGTGTAATAGGTCGCCTTGCCGCTGTCCACACCCATGGCGGCGGTGATGACCTTGAACACGCTTCCGGGGTAGTACAGCTCGGTGATGGTCTTGTTCTTCCACTGGATATCCCGGTAGGTGCCGGTGTAGTCGGCCTCCTCATCCGCGATCTTCTGGCCGTTCTCGTCCCGCAGATAGCTGCCGTTCTCGTCTTTTTTGTAGATGGTGTACAGCTCCGGCTCGGCCTGCACCTGCTCCGTCAGATAGGCCAGATTGGCGCTGAAATCCTGCGGGTCATTGGGGTCAAAGTCCGGCTTGGAGGCCATGGCAAGGATGGCACCGGTCTTGACATTCATCACAATGGCGCAGCCGCGGTTCTCAACGGTGTTGGCCGCCACGGCCTCGTTCAGGTAGCGCTCCACCACCTCCTGAATGTTCACATCCAGCGAGAGCACCAGATTGGAGCCGTCCTTGGCGGCGTAGGTGGTGGCGTTTTCATCGGCAATGGCGTTGCCGTAGGCGTTGCGCAGGGTGATGGTGCGGCCATTCACACCGGCCAGCGTGGACTCATAGGAGTTTTCCAGACCGTACACGCCCTGACCATCCGCATTGCAGAAGCCCAGCACGGCGGCGGCAAAGCGGCCGTAGGGGTAATCCCGCTGGAAGCCCTTGGAGGCCGACACCGACACCCGCCCCTTGCGGACAGTGGGGGTGCCGTCGTCGCTCTCCTGCTGGCCCAGGCCCAGCTTGGCCAGAATCTTTTCCAGCGCACCGGCGGATTTTCCGCTCTTGCTGTGGGCCTTGTTGTAGGTCTTGACGTATTCCTCAATGGAGAGCTTGATGGCGTTGTTGACCTTGGTGGCCAGCACCTGATAGGAGCTTTCGTTTTGGGAGAGGGCATCGCAGACCGCCTGATACTGGGTCTGGTACTCTGCCGAAGCGGTGTCCACGCTGTCCAGACTCTCGCCATCGCCCGAAAGCAGGCGCAGGGTGATCTGGGTGCAGACCTCCTTCATGGCGGCCTCATCGATGGTGCGGGTCTCCGCCTTGGTGTCCTGATCGGTGGTGGTGGTATACAGGGCCGTGCTGTAAGAGGGGTCGGCCCAGATGGTCCAGACCACGCTGGTGGATGCCAGCGTGATGCCGCTGGTGTCGTAGATCTCACCGCGGGTGGCCTGAATGGTGCTGTCCAGCAGCTGCTGCTCGGCGGCGTACTGGCGGTAGGTGGCACCGTCACGGATCTGGATCTTGTACAGGCTGTAGATCACGGTCAGCGCGGCGACCACCACAAGAAGCACGGCGGCACCAAAGCTGATATGACGCAGCCGGGCACTGAGCCGTGCGTGCGGGTCCGCACTGCGGCGGCGGGCACTGTTCTTTTTGGGATTGGAGGATGGTGTTTGCATTGCGTACTCCCGAAGAAAACCGAAAAAGCGTGCGCTGCCGCACGCTTTTCGTTGTTTGGTTTATTTTGCCGTTCTGACAGAGGCAAGAATGGTCATTGCCCCATCGTGGAGCAGATCCGACCACTGCCGCACAGCGGATGCCTTGCGCACCAGAACGCTGCCCTCATCCAGCCGGATGTAGGTGATCTGGCTCTGGTCGATCTTCATCAGCCCCAGGCGGGTGGCGGTCTCCTCAACACTTGTGATGTTGGTGCGGCTGTTCAGGGCACTGTTGTAGTATGTATACTGGCTCTGCTCGCTCACAAGCTCTGCCTTGGCGCTCTGGATCTGAGAATTCAGCTCCACCAGCTGTGCCTCGCTCCACAGCAGGCTCACCGCAAAGCCCACCAGCAAAGCCGCACCCACCAGCTGCAGCGCGTGCTGCATGGCGGCCCGCACGGGGTTCAGCCGCTTTTTGCCGCCCTTTTCTACCCGCAGCGGAACTTTGGGCTGTGCCTGCGGCGCTCTTCTGCGCCGGACCTCTGTCATATCGTATGCTGCCTGACCCATGGTGATCTCCTCCTCACATCTCCGGGGCTGTGCCGCCCTCAGATCTTTTCCAAAACCCGCAGGTGGGCCGAGCGGCTGCGCCGGTTCTCTTCCAGCTCCTGCGTGTTGGCTTCAATGGGTTTGCGTGTGATCAGCTTTGCCTTGGCCTTGCCGCCGCAGACGCACACCGGGAACTCCGGCGGGCAGGTGCAGGCGGTGGACCAGCGGCGGAACTTGTTCTTGACCAGCCGGTCCTCCAGCGAGTGGAAGGTGATCACGCAAAGTCTTCCACCCGGTGCGAGATGCGCAAAAATGGTGTCCAGCCCCTCTTCCAGTGCGTCCAGCTCATGGTTTACCGCAATGCGCAGCGCCTGGAAGGTGCGGCGGGAGGGGTTTTTGTTCTTCCGGCGCTCCGCCGGGGGCATGGCGCTGGCCACGATATCCGCCAGCTGCAATGTCGTTTCAATGGGGGCAGTTCCCCGGGCTTCCACGATCCTGCCCGCGATCTGCCAAGCGAAGGGCTCCTCGCCGTAATCCCGCAGGATGCGGGCCAGCTCCTCCCGGCTCTCGCTGTTCACGAGATCGGCGGCCGTCTCACCCTCCTGGCTCATCCGCATGTCCAGCGGGGCATCTGCCCGGTAGGAAAAGCCCCGGGCTGCGTCATCCAGCTGATGGCTGGACACCCCCAGATCGAGCAGCGCGCCGTTGATCGTTTCAATGCCCAGCTGCTCCAGAGCTTGTCCGGCATAGCGGAAGTTGATCTGCACCACGGTGGCAGGCAGGCCCGCCAGCCGGGCCCGGGCCGTCTGCACGGCATCGGGGTCCTGATCCAGCGAGATGAGCCTGCCGCCCTGCTCGCCGTTCAGCCGCAGGGCGATCTGGCGGGAGTGCCCCGCGCCGCCCGCCGTGCCGTCCAGATAGGTGCCCGCCGGGTCGATCTTCAGGCCGTCCAGGCACTCGTTCAGCAGCACCGGGACATGCTCAAACGAGGCCGGGTCAAAGGGCTGTGCTGTTTTTTCTGTGTCCATGTTCCCAGCCTCCTTTCAAAACTCAGATAAGATCCTGCATCTGCCGCCCTTTTCTGCCCGGAGCTGCTGCCCGGGAAAGCGGCCTGCGGCCTGCCGGGAGTTTGTGGCCCGGTCAGCTTTGAGGATACAATTTTATTGTAACAAAACAGGCCCCTGATTGCAAGAGTTTCCCTTTTGTTTTTTCTCTCAAAATGTACCAAAAAAAGCCCCTGCAAGCCGTCGTTTTTGCTTGCAGGGGCCGGAAGCTCTCACCGGGAAATTTCACATTCCCGCATCAGAGCTGTTTCCGGGGGCTCTGGCGCAGGTTTGCACGGACATTTTTGACCTGTGCGGCGTTTTCCGCCATCGTCTCTTCCGTGGTCTTGAGCATATTATCACAGTAGTCGGTCACGGTCTGGCGGACAGTGCGGGCCTCGGTCTGGGCGGCGGAGACGATCTCTCCGGCGCGCTGCTGGGCCGCCTTGACGATCTCAGCCTCGCTCACCAGCACACGGGCGCGCTCCTCGGCCTTTTTTACAATGGCCTGCGCCTGTGCGTTGGCCGATTCGATGAGCTGGGCACGGTCGCTGACAATGGACTGGGCCTGCCGCAGCTCCACAGGCAGGTTCTGGCGGATCTCGTCCAGATAGTCCCGGATCTGCTCCACATCCACGATGCGCTTGCCGCCCGAAAGGGGCATTCCGGCGCTCTCCTCCAGCGTATCCTCAATGGTATCCAAAAGCTCGTTTACGTTCATTCCGCATCTCCCTCTCCGGCGCTCTGCCGGGGCTTACCATACTTCCACAGCAGGACTTTGCCGTATTTATACTGTTTTTTCAGGGTCATGCCGCCCACCTCGGCAGGCAGCACCAGGCCGGTCTCACTCTCGCAGATCACAATGCCGCCCGGAGCCAGGCATTTGTCCACGCCGGGCAGGATCTTTTCCAGCGTGCCGGTGCGGAAGGGCGGGTCCAGCAGCACGATGTCGAACTGCTCATGGCAGGCGGAGAGATACCGTGCCGCCTCGCCGATGTTGACCCGGCTGCGGTCAAACACGCCGCAGTTCTTGCAGTTCTTCATTACGATGTTCACGGCCTCCCGGTTCTCGTCCAGGAACACGCACCGGGCCGCACCCCGGCTCAGGGCCTCGATGCCCAGCTGGCCGCTGCCTGCGTAGAGGTCGAGCACCCGGGCACCGGGCAGGTCGAACTGGACGATGCTGAACATGGCCTCCTTGACCTGATCCATCGTCGGGCGGGTGATCTCGGTGCCGGGCAGGGCTTCCAGCCTGCGGCCCCGTGCTTCTCCTGCAATAACGCGCATGTATCTGCCTCCTTCTCCCGCTGTCCGGGCCCCCTGCCCGGCCAGCAGCTGTTTCGTGTTTTCGTATCTCCATATTATCGTCAAAACGCAACTCTTTGTCAAGGGCACGCGTTGCACTCAGGGTGCAATTGTGCTAAAATCAGGGCAAAGCGCCCCATGTGCGGCGCGTTTTGCCAAAAAAGGAGAGTATCTGCTTATGAAAGTCCTGCTCATCAACGGCAGCCCCCACGAGAAGGGCTGCACCTATACCTGTCTCTTATACACATCTGACGCTGCCGACGATATGCAGTGTG
>OJPH01000669.1_pt1 | contig 19864 bp, 14 predicted proteins | sample 1598481 | NCBI WGS metagenome assembly OJPH01 (sample SAMN03922482, study PRJEB24848) | human gut metagenome | isolation source: stool sample | host: Homo sapiens | place: Germany | collected 2011-05 | reverse complement strand
TTCCCCCGGTGATGTGCAGCGGTTTCCCGTGGACAAGACACGCTGCGATCTTGCGTCGTGCGCTTTCGTAAATCTCCTGAACGGTAGAGCGGGAAATGTCCATCTGCGCGGCACACTGCTCGTGGGTTTGCTGCTCCAGGTCAACCAGCCGAATGACCTCGTACTCGTCCAGCGTCAGCAGGATCGGCTCGGTATTCTCGCACCCGTTGGGGCAGAAGGTATCAACTTGTGGTACGCCACAAATCCGACGGCACCGTGGCGGTCTTGGCATGGACACATCCTCCTTCTGTTTTCGGTATATACCGATTATAGTACTTTAGACAGGAAAAATCAATATTCTTTTCAAAAGCCGCTACAATTTCTGCCCTCATATAGATGCTGGCTGATATTCGGAGTCGAAAGCTACATGTAAGCCATGATCGTATTGTCAGATTATCTACATTTGACAGAACTTCGCAGGGCATGATGAATTTGCTTGGATTCATTATGAGTTTAGTTTACATGCAAGCCGTTCACGGGTGGTTGTCCGCCTATGAACGGCTTATAAATTCTCAAAATTTTTTAGTCCCTACTTGACACAAGAAGGCCTATCCAGACTGGGACGAAATTCCTCACTGACCAGGCTTTATATCAATTTCACTTTTCCGAAGTACAATGTGCGGTATATTGCCATCAACGACCACTTTGACACCATCGACCCCAACAGCACAGACAGCGATATTGCCGGCATCAAAAACTGGTTTAACGAGTTTTTCGCCAAGGACACCAGCCGCAAAATCCGGGCTGTGCAGAAAGCAAAGGGTGAGCGTGGCGTACCGCTGACAACCAATGTTCCCTTTGGCTATCGCAAAGACTCGGAGGACAAAACAAAATGGATCGTGGACGAAGCGGCGGCAATGGTAGTGAAGCGTATCTTCAAGCTGTGCATGGAGGGCCGGGGGCCGATGCAGATCGCCAAGCTCTTGCAGGAGGAAAAGGTTCTGAATCCCACCGCATATAAGCGGCAGATCGGCATCAAGACTCCAAGTCCGGAAACCGCTGATCCCTACCATTGGAATACCAACACCGTTGTCCACATCCTGGAACGGCGGGAATACACGGGCTGCACCGTCAATTTCAAGACCTACACCAATTCCATCTGGGACAAGAAGCAGCGGGAAACGCCTCTCGACAAACAGGCGGTTTTCTACGACACCCATCCGGCAATCATCGAGCAAGAAGTCTTTGACAAGGGACAGGAGATCCGGCAGCAGCGTCACCGCAGGACGAAAACGGGCAAGAGCAGTTTGTTTTCCGGCATGGTTTACTGTGCCGACTGCGGAGCAAAAATGCGGTACTGCACCACCAATTACTTTGAGAAGCGGCAGGATCACTTTGTATGCGCCAACTACCGAAGCAACACGGGAAGCTGTTCGGCTCACTTCATCCGGGCGGTTGTTCTGGAAGATTTGGTCTGGATGCACATGAAAGCGGTCATCTTCTATGTGACACGGTATGAGAATCACTTCCGGGCAGTTATGGAACACAAGCTCCTGCTGTCCAGCGAGGAAAAAATCTGTGCAAGCGTCAAGCGATTGGAACAGGCGCAGCGGCGCATGGGAGAGCTTGACCGCCTGTTTATCCGCGTCTATGAGGACAATGTGGCGGGACGCATCAACGATGAACGATTTTCCATGATGAGCAGAAGCTACGAAACCGAGCAGGAGCAGCTTAAAGTGGAAATCCAGACCTTGCAGCAGGATATTGAAGTGCAGGAACGACAGATTGAAAACTTGGAGCAGTTTATCCAGAGGGTACACAAATACAAGGACTTGGACGAGCTTACGCCCTATGCTCTGCGGGAACTTGTTAAGGGAGTTTATATCCGACAAGAGCAGCGGCAAACGGCGGCAGAACATCCGCATTTCCTATGACCTTGTGGGCTTTATCCCGCTGAATGAGCTGATGAAAGAGGAAACGGCATGACCGAAGCCATGCCGTTCCTGAGAAATACGATATTACTTTCTTATGACCCCCGCTCTTTTCCCGCGGGGAGATTCTGGATACTGTCTTACAGCAGATTGCCGGTGCTGACCCAACCCAGATCGGTGCGGGCCATGTCGCCAACGTATTCGTAAATGTCGATGACGGACATTCTGGAATAGGTGCCTGCAACGGAGGACGCGGCGTTATCCGTGTAGATGATGGTGTTGTCATTGTACACCACGCGGGCGTCGATGGCGCTGCCGCTGGCGGGAGTCAGGTCAACGTAGTACAGGTAGACCCAGCCTGCGTCGCAGCGACCCCATGCCATATCCTCGGAGATCTTGGTCTCGTAGATCACCAGGTTGGCGCCCTTCTTCAGAGTGGTGGCCTTCTTGGCGCCGGTAGAGGCGGTAACGCGGACATTCAGAGACTCGGTGTTGATGACCTTGCCAGTGTACTTGTAGCCGCCCTTGTTGTTCACGAAGCCGCCGTCGCCGGTGTTGCCGGTGCTGCCGATGGTGGGCGCGGAGGGAGTTGTCGGAGTCGTAGGCTCTTCCTTCTTCTCGTACAGAGCACCCTCGGACATGTAGCTCAGGTCGCAGTAGCCCACGATGCCGTCGCTGGTTTCCACACGACCCCAGACGGTGAGGGTTCTGGTGCCGGAATCCTTGACGATCTCCAGCTTGGTCACGGGAACCTGATCGCCCTTCTTCAGCTTGGCAATGCTGTCATTGCCGGTTCCGGCAGCCTTGCGCACATTCAGCTCGGAAGCGCCGGTCACGGTGTGAACCTTCTCGTCCAGAGCATTCAGCTGGATGTTCACATCGGGATCCTTGATCCAGCCGTCGTTGATGCGCGCCCAGTAGGAGGTCTGCTTCACAACGGTCTCGACGTCGTTGTTCTTGTTCTTGTCGTCAACCTTGTCGCCCTCGTAAATTTCCAGGGTAACAGCCGTCAGCTCATGGATGGTGATGTTCTCGCCTGTGCCGATGGAACGAACCGTATTATCCTTCAGGTTCGGGTTAGGCGTCTTGTAAACGGTGGTATCGGCCTTGACAGAGCCGGTGTAGACGGCGGTGGTGGTGGTTCTCTCAGCCTCGTCGAAGGAGTCCACGCCGGTGCCCTTGTTGCCGCTGTTGCTGCCATTATTGCTGTTGTTGCCGGGGATATCGTCGTAGGAGATCATGGTGACGTAGTCCATGCAGATCCAGCCCTGCTTCACACGGCCCCACTTGGCGGCGCCGACGAGCTTGACCTCCAGGATGGTCACTTCCGTGCCGTTGAGAATCTTGCCCACGATGGCGTTGGCGATGCCTGCGCCGCTGCGGACATTTACGCCGGCGTAGGTGTTGGCAATGATGCCCTTGCCGGTGCCGTCCGTCTTCTGGGTCGTACCGGTGCCGCCGGTGCCGCCGGTGCTGCCGGTGCTGCCGGTGCCGGACTCCACGACGCCCATCTTGACCTCCAGATACTGGCTGTAAATCCAGCTGTCGGTCTCCTTGTTGTTGTCAACGTCGAAGTCGATCTTGTACCAGCCGTCCTTCTCTTCCAGAACGGCCACCTTGGTACCGCGGTTGATGCTGCCCAGAACCTGACCGTACAGAGCGCCGGTCATACGGACACGGACGGAATCCGCGTTCACAACGGTGCCGGTGCCGATAGCGCCCTTGGTGCCGCCGTCAATGGTAATCTTGCTGGAACGCTTGACATAGTTGGATGCCAGATTGATCCAGCCGTCGTAGTTCTCAATGCCGCTGCCGGTCATCGGAGTATATCCCACGATCTTGCCCCAGATTTCCTCGCCGACAAGCTTGATCTCGTGGACTTCCACTTCCACGCCCTTGGTGAGCTTGAATACGAACTCGTTGTCGCTGCCAGCAGCCTTTCTGATGTTCAGGCTGTCGCTGACAACCGTGAACTTGGTCGGGACAAGGTTAAAGTTATTGTAGGTCGCCCAGCCGGACTTGGCAATCACGTTGGTCTTACCGTTCTTGTCAGTCTCCTTGACCGTCCAGTGTGCCTTCACCCAGATCACGCCGTCAGCAACCGCCGCGTTGGTGATCTTAAGACCCGTGGTACCCGCCTTGATGGTATCGCTGTTGTTGGAACTGGTAGTGGGCTGCACATAGGTGGAGAGATCGGCGCCGGCGTTCACGAGAGTGACCTCGAAAGCGTAGTCCAGAACGCCCGTGTCGGAAACGTTCTTGTCGGTGAGCATCTTAACACTGGTGTAGGTCAGGCAGATCCAGCCGGAGGAGGTACGACCCCAGCGGTGACCGTTGACCGTGCGAATCTCGAAAACATTGACCGTGGTATCCTTTGCAAAGCCGCCGACGATCTTGTTGTCCACACCGGGATCGCTGCGGGCGTTCAGATAGCCGTTGTAGGTAACGGTAGCGGTGGCAATGGGGGTGGTGTTGTTGGCGTCACTGGGAGCGGAGCCGTCATAGACGGTGCTCCAGTCGGTGTACATCAGGGCGACCCAGCCCACGGCCACGCCGTTCTCCTCCACCTGACCCCAGGTCTTGGCTTCGTTGGTAGCGATGATCTTCAGCTTCGTACCGGCGGTGTAGACACCGTTCTTGGCGCTGGAAGCGCTGTCACTGGCGCGTCTGTTAACATAGGAGTTGGTAACCGTAACGGTCACATTGATCTTGCCGCCGTTGTAATCGCTATTGCCGCTGTCGCTCTGCCCGGAAGACTTAAGCAGAACCCATCCATCTCCGGCTGCAGACAGCTTGCACCATCTGTTGCCATCATCATCGATAAAGTCCTTGATCGCGGTAACGGTGGCAGTGTCTTTCTTGATGGTGCGGAAAGGCTTCACGTTCTTCTTGGTGGGAACGGGGTAGACATCCAGAGAAACCAGCTGGGACACCTTCAATGTCTCATTGATGCCATGCACATAGGAAAGGTCATTGGCATTGTTGGCCGTCACAGAGGTTGCCTGCCAGCCGGCCCACAGCGTCTTACCGTTATAGCTGCCCGTCAGAGAGGGAACCAGCGTGCCGTCATACTGTGCGGAGTACCAGCCCATGAACTTGTAGCCGTTTCTGGTGGGAGCCGGGATATGCTTGGAAGTCTTGGACGTGTCAAAGAGCAAGGTGTAGGAGGTCGCATAGTTCGGAGCTATGACACCGCCATCGGGATTATATGTAACGGTGCCGAAGCTGCTGGGCGTTACATCGGAATAAACCCCGTTCTTGTACATATTGACTTCGATCTTTCTGCGGCGGAAATCATCCTGATCGCCCGCCCAGTCGCTCATGGCCTTCAGCAGGTCATTGGTGCTGGCCTTGCTGACGATGGCGCTCTTGACAACGCCGCTGCCGCTCATCCAGGAATCGCCCACGTCGAAGGTGAACAGAACCAGAGCGTCATGCTGGCACTGGGACAGCGTCAGGCTGTTGGCGGAAGCAAAGGCGTTGACCTTCGCGTCCAGATCCAGAATCAGCTTGCGCAGAGCCTGGTCAGCCTGCGCCTGGGTGATGGAGTGCTTGCCTGCATCAGTGCTGTCCTGAACCTTTCCGTCCTTATACGTCGTCTTATGCTTCTCAGAGCAGATCGTACCGTAACCAATGCGGAATTCATTGGTGCCGGGTACCTGATAGCACTTATCCTTAAAAATAGCCAGCTTCTTCATGATCGTAATCGCGGCCTCACTGGTCTTCAGCGAAGCGGCAGACGCGGTCAGAGCGGTGACAGGCACCAGACTGACCAGCATGATCAGAGTTAATAATACACACACAATTCTCTTTTTCATAGCTACTTACTCCTTTGCTCTTATGTAAGTAGCCATATTATATCAGAGGTGTTTACAAATTGCAACCCCTTTTTTAAAAAAAAATACATTTTTGTAACAGTTTGTTTTACGAGAAACCTTTCCATTCCCTTTTCTCCCCGTATTGTATACCGTTTCTGTCATAAATCCTGAAAAAGCGCCGCTTTTTGCCGCAGAAAATGTCATTCTTTTTTCCTGCCTGTCAGGTTTTCTCCGTTGACATTCTCCTTTTCCGCTGATATACTCAAAAAAAGGAACCTCTGATGAAATCGGCGAGAGCTGGCGGCAGAAGATTTTGGCTCAGCCGAAAGTTCTGGAAGCGGCGGAATACTTTGTGTACCCGCAAGGGGTATGCCGCATCCGTAAGCCAGCTTACGCTGGCAACGGCTGCGCTATATTTCCCGCTTTCAGAACTGCACGGATGAGGCAAAAGATTCGCCGCCCAGCCGAAGACGATTTATTCAGAGGTTCCAAAAGTCATCGGGAGGGATTTCATGGACGGCAAGAAGGCGCTGATCGGCATGTCGGGGGGCGTGGACAGCTCCGTGGCGGCGCTGCTGATGCTCCGCGCGGGTTACGAGTGCATCGGCGCGACCATGCGGCTGTACGACAATGATATGATTGGTCTGGAAAAAGGACACACCTGCTGTAGTCTGGACGACGTGGAGGACGCCCGCAGTGTGGCCAGACGTCTGGGAATTCCCCACTACGTGTTCAACTTCAAGGACGATTTCGAGCGGCAGGTCATCCGGAAATTTGTCAGCTGCTACGAATGCGGCGGCACTCCCAACCCCTGCATCGACTGCAACCGGTATCTGAAATTCGACCGGCTCCTCCGCCGCGCTCTGGAGCTGGGGTGCGACTGCGTGGTATCCGGGCATTACGCGCAAGTAAGGAAGTCCGGCGACCAATACCTATTATATAAGGCGGCGGACAAAGCCAAAGACCAGACGTACTTTCTCGCCTGCTTAAATCAGGAGCAGCTTTCCCGGATTCAGTTCCCCCTCGGCGGTCTGACCAAGCAGGAGGTACGTGCCATCGCGGAGGAAAACGGCTTCGTCAACGCCCGTAAGCACGACTCTCAGGACATCTGCTTCGTGCCGGACGGCGACTACCCGGCTTTTCTGGAACGCTACACCGGCAGACGCTACCCCGCCGGGGATTTTCTGGACGAAAGCGGCCGCGTGGTCGGGAAACACCGGGGCGCGGTGTGCTACACGCTGGGACAGCGCAAGGGGCTGGGTCTGGCCATGGGCGCGCCGGTGTACGTCTGCGGAAAGGATATGGAGAAGAACACCGTCACGGTGGGGCCGAATGAGGCGCTGTTTTCCTCCGCGCTGCGGGGAAACAACTGGGTCTGGTATCCCTTCCCTGAACTGACCGAGCCTGTTAAAGTGACGGTCAAGACCCGCCACAGCCAGACGGAACAGCCCGGAACCATTTACCCCGAAGCGGACGGCTTCGCCCGGGTGGAATTCGACATCCCCCAGCGCGCCGTCACCCCCGGTCAGGCGGTGGTGGTGTATCAGGGCGACCTGGTGGTCGGCGGAGGCACCATCACGGAAGCAATCCGATAAAGTTTACGCTGCCATCCCCGATTGGGAGATGGCAGCGTATTTGTTATTTTTTGTACTTCTTGTCGGGCCTGTAGACGCTCCATGCCAGCCCGCCGAAAACGGCGGCGCAGGCAAGGCTGATCTTCCAACCCAGACTGAACGCGGCGTTGTGATACATCAGGCGAACGGTGTGGACGCCCTTCGTCAGATTCACGGCCACCATGCAGTCCCCTACCAGTTTGATCTCGGCAGGCTTGCCGTCCACCTTGACGCTCCAGTTTCCGTTTTGCGGAACGGAGGTATACAGCAGGCCGTCCCGGTCGCAGTCGATGGTTCCCTCCACCAGCGTGGAGCGGAACTTCGTCAGATTCAGCTGGGACGCCGACAGAATTTCATAGCCCCGCGCGAACCGCTCCCCGTTGAGAACGGCGGCGCTGACAGTCATGGTGCTGCTCTCGTCCTTGTCGCACTCGATGCGGATGTCCACCGTATCTCCGGTCTTCACATCACCCACCGCGATCATCTGGGACAGGCTGATGGTCTCCTTGTAAAGTTCCACGCCATTGACGCTGACGTAGAAATCGTTCCGCTTGGGCAGATTCAGGTGGACGCACACAAAGCCGTCCCGGTCGGCGGTGTAGGTATAGGTCACGTTCGCGCCGGAAACACAGTCGGAATACTTGCAGTAGCCGGTGGAATTGCTTTCCGTGATGTTCGCACCGTTACCGGTGATGGTCAGATTCTCGCCCTGAAGCTTGTGCCAGACCTCCTCGTCAATGCCCGTGGCGGCGGTGAACAGGTCGTTCTGGAACTGGAACGTTCCGCTGCTGGCGGAAAAGTCCAGTTCCGCCAGCGCCGGCTCCGTCAGGAAGCCCAGCGGCAGATACGCGGTATTGACCAGCAGGGACGCCACGCCGAAGCGGTTCACCTCGTCAAAATAGGTGCTGGACTTGTCCTTCCCGTCCCGCTCAATCATATACTTGATGCCCAGAAACAGGTTCGCCACCGGGGAGCTTTCCTCGAAGCAGTAGCGGTTATAGGTGTTCTTCGCGCCGTAGCCCAGCGCCCGCATGAACTCCGTGACTTTGACATTGGCGGAACTGGTAAAGGCGGAAATGCCGTTGTAGCCGTTGAGGGCACCGTCGTTCAGGGTCTGGGAATGGGTGGTCTCCGCCCGGAAAAAGAGGTTATCGTCCTCCCGCTCGTACATATAGCGGATGACGGAGGCAGTGTAGGTGGTTCCCTTTGGATAATTGGACACACCCGTACCCGTGAAATACAGTCCAAAGCACACCAGCGTGGAGATCAGCTCCACGCCCATGACGGACAGCGCCAATATCCGAATCCGGGCACGCTGACGGTTCCGCTTGGCACGGGCACGGATTTTCTGACGCTCCGTGGTTCCCTCCGGCACTTCCAGCTGACCGTAGAGCATGACGGTGAGATACAGCACCAGAAAAATCAGATTATATATAAAGTAGAGAGGGATTTGCAGCGTCAGGCTGCCCAGCTCCAGCGGCACGGTCTCGAACAGCTCATTGGAGCAGGCCAGCACCCCCGCAGTCAGCGCCCCGGCGATCACGATCTGCACCGGGCGGAACTTCCTGCGCATCAGCCATGCGCGGTAGGCCATGTACAGCACCACGAAGCTGTACAGGAAGCTGAACCGATAGGGGATCATATTGGTAAAATGGAAGCCGTGCCAGATGAAATCCAGCTGCCGGATGATGAAGCTGACATTGAAAAACAGCAGCAGGATCACGGCGCAGCACTTGTCCCTACGCTTGATGTCCTTCGCCATCAGGTACAGGAACATCAGCAGGATGCTGAAAATACCGCAGTAAAGATTGGGCAGTCCTTCCTTGAAGGTCGGCTCGATGCTGCCGCCCATGTTCCCCGCCACCTGCCGCATGGCGTCCAGAAGACCCTTGATTGTGTTTTCCTTGGCGATGTTCAGCCGGAAGCCGGTGGGGAAATTGTTCACGCTGGACTGGGTAGTCTGCAGGGCCGACAGCGCCGGGAAAGTCAGAATGGCAGTCATTCCCAGCGCCAGCAGGGAAAACAGGGCGATTCTCCCAAAATCCGCAAACAGCTTCTTCCACCCGCCCCAGCGGCAAATTTCGTATACAAGAAACAGCAGGAAAACGAAAATGCAGGTAAAGAACCCGATATAATAATTGGAGTAAACGGACAGAAACAGCGTCACCGTGTAGAGGAAGAACTTTTTCTCCTTCAGCAGGCACACCGTCCCCAGCGCCACCAGGGGCAGCAGGGCGAAGGTGTCCAGCCACATCACATTCCACTGATACCCCAGCGCCCACGCGCACAGCCCGTAAAAACCGCCGAACACCGCAATGGACGCATCGTTCTTGCCGAACAGCTTTTTCAGGAAAATGGCGAAAAACATCCCCGCGAATCCCAGCTTCACCGGCACCAGCAGAGAGAAAAACTCCAGCAGCCAGCCCTCCGGCACCAGAACGCTGAGCAGGTTCAGCGGCGACGCCAGATAATAGGAGATCAGCCCCAGATAATCCATCCCCATGCCGATGCTCCATGTGTACAGCAGCCCGCTCCCGCTGCGGAGAGCACGGCGGAACGCCACGAAGAAGGGATAATACTGGTGGTACATATCCGAATACAGCATGGAATACTTACCGAACGGCTCGTATTGGCTGATAAGCATGACAAACAGCATTCCCATGCAGGGAATGGCAAAGGCCAACGCCGTATAATTCCAATGAAATTTTCTGCCGGTTCGCTTCACAGGGACTCCCCCTCAACAGTTGAATCGTAAAGCATATTGTAACACGAATTTCCCAAAGGGTAAACATTTATTTTACCGGGCAAAGAAATTCTTAAGGAACCCAATGCGCAAAACTGCCCCGCCGCTTTGCAGCGGCGGGGCAAAAGCCTTATCGATCGTCCAGATCGTCATCGTCGTCATGGTCGCCGGTCGTGGTGATCTCACCGAAGCGAACCCGGCGCTTCAGCTTCATCTCCTCCACCTGCTTGTGGATCAGTTCCTTGACAAAGAGTGGGTCCTTCACGTTTTTCAGCACCAGCGTCGGCATGGTCTTGTCGGAGGACAGCACTGTGACCGTTCCCACGCCGAACAGGCGCTGCCACAGATTGCGTCTGGTATCGATGTCCCGCACCCGGTAAAGAAGAATATCGTCATCCCGGATGTTCAGAAATCCCTGGGACAGGAACAGCCGATCCTCGGACAACTGATAGCGGGTAAAGGACAGGGGCATCCCCAGATGACGCTTGCGGTCTTTCCAAAGGTATTCAATGGTAATGGACACTGTGCATTCCTCCCTTGTTACTTTTCTATAGTTTACCTCTGCAAGGAAAGAATGTCAAGAAAGGAATTTTCGCCTACAGAATCAAACAGATCAGCCCCGTCGCGCCCTCGTTGACGATTCTTGTCAGTGTTCCCCGGAACTTGCCCCTGACTTCCTCCGGCATTCCCAGCAGCTTCGTGGTCAGCCCCTCCTGAATCAGGTCGTACACGGATTTTCCGAAAATGTTGCTCTGCCACAGCTTTTCCGGGTCTTCGCCCATGAGGGAATTGACCAGATCCTGAGACTGCTTTTCGTCTCCCACCATGGGGTTGATCTCCGTGTCAATGTCCACACGTACCATGTGAATGGAGGGCGCGCCCGCTTTCAGCTTCACGCCGTAAGCGCCGCCCTTGCGGATGATCTCCGGCGTTTCCAGCTTCATTTCCTCTGCCGCGGGCATCACCACGCCGTAGCCCGTCGCCCGGACGGCGGAAAGGGCATCGGAGATCTTGTCGTATTCCTGCTTGATTTGGGACAGCTCGGTGAGCAGCTGCAATAGCTGGGCGTCGCTGCGGATGGGCATTCCCGCCCGGGCGCTGAGAATCTCATAGAACAGCGCCTCCGGGAACACGATGGCGCAGATCACGCTGCCGCTGCCCAAATCCACACTGCGCAGGCTGTAGTCCTGCACCTGGGGCAGCTCCCGCAGTCCGGCCAGCACCCCTTCCGCCTGACCCAGCGTGTGAATTTCCTCGGCCATTTGGAGAAGCGCCTGATACAGCGCCGCCTTTACGGGATGCTCCGGCTCCAGCGCGTCCATCCACCGGGGGAGATGCACCCGCAGCTCGCTCATGGGGAAGGTGTACAGCAGCGCCTTCATGAGTTTTCCGATACCCTCGGCGTCCAGCGCCTGACAGTCCGCCACGATGGGCTCCAGACCGAAGGTGCTTTGCAGATACGCCTTCACCGCCCCCGCCGCCTCCCCCGCCGGGTTGCGGGAGTTGACGATCACGAGGAAGGGTTTTCCCGTTTTCTGCATGTCGGTGATGGCCCGTTTTTCCGCCTGTACGTAATCCTCCCGGGGAATTTCCGTAATGGTGCCGTCGGTGGTCACCACAATGCCGATGGAGCAGTGCCCCTCCATGACCTTTTTTGTCCCCAGCTCCGCCGCTTCCGTCATGGGAATCTCGTGGTCGTACCATGGGGTGGTCACCATCCGCGGCACGCCGTCCTCCTCCGCGCCCACCGCGCCGTCCACCATGTAGCCCACGGAGTCGATCAGCCGCACCCGCAGCTTCGTCACGCCGTCGGGGGAAATCTCCACCGCTTCCTCGGGGACGAACTTCGGCTCCGAGGTCATGATGGTCTTTCCGGAGCCGCTCTGGGGCAGCTCATCTCTGGCGCGCTCCTTGCGATAGGGGTCGGAGATGCCGGGAATCACCAGCTCCTCCATGATCCGTTTGATGAGGGTCGATTTTCCGGTACGCACCGGCCCGACAACACCCACATAAATATTGCCGCCGGTTCTGGCAGCAATGTCCGCATAAATTTGATCCATAGCCAGCCTCCTTCTCGGCAGGAGAAAGGCTCCTGCCATGGGTTTGGAACAGAGTATGTCCCGAGAAGAATAAAAATGCTTCGGCCACTGGAATTTCTGATTGCGGAATTTTGTTGTTATGTCAACCGGCAATATCAAAAAAATGCCGCCTTATAAAAAAGCGGCTTCTGACTGCCCTGATTCAAAGGCATTGGTCGTCCGGCGAGGGGACATATTCCAATATCTCGTCCACCTTGCAGCCGAGGATCCGGCACAGATCGTTCAGGGTCGTTGTGGTGATCGGCTTGTTTTTGCGCAGCTTGTCGATGGTGGAGCTGGATATATGATGATCTTTTATGAGCGTATACGTGGTTTTAGACGATTTTTTCAGGGTTTTCCAGAAGGGGTCGTAAACAATCACACTATTGCGTCTCCTTTATTTGGTTACGGTTTCCAGTTGCATTTTTTTATTCTATGTTATAATTTTTTACTTGACTATAGTCGTTAAAAAGACTATAATAACCGTGGATAGGCGAATGTAATACCACTCGTCCCAAAATTTACTCCAATGGAGGTAGAACGCAATGAAAAAACTGTTCGCATTGCTGCTGGTTCTGGTCATGGTCATTGCCCTAGTCCCCACAGCAGTCGCGGCCGCCGAAGCGGACGGCGTACCCGTCGCTCCAGCAGCAGCGGAAAATCCCGAAAACCCTGAGAACCCCGAGAATCCTCAGAATCCCGAAAATCCCCAGAATCCCGAAAATCCTCAGAATCCCGAAAACCCCCAGAACCCTGAAAATCCCGAGAACCCCCACGATGGTCACATGGCTACTTGGAAGATTGACACAGCTTCGCATACCTGGTATTGCCTTTCCTGCAACGTGGCAATAAACGCGGCTGAACCCCACTCCTATAACCCCACCACGCACAGATGCACCGTATGTGGTATACCGGATTCAAATTATTGTAATCATACAGATACCAAGTATGTATCTGCCGGAAGCGAAGGTCACATCCAGTACTGCACCAACTGTTCGGCTCGCCTGAGTGATATAGAACCCCACCACAGAGTTGGAGACGTATGCGATCTGTGCGGCTATGACAAATTTAATTGTACCCACGAACATACAACCTGGGGCTACAACGATGAATATCACCATCTCACCTGTGATGACTGCGATGACATTATCGACAGCGGCGAGCATGTCGGTATGGGCGACGGCATCTGCGACAAATGCGGCTACAATGTAAATACGACGCACCATTTCCCGCCCAATTCTCACAACTGCTCTGACCCCGGCTGCGGTTATCGGTCTTTCTGTTCGGACGAGGACGGTGACTGCAAATGCGATATCTGCGGCACCGAGGTGCATGATTGGGCCATCTGCAAGGATTTAGACGACAATTCCCATGAGTGGTTTTGCTCCAAATGCAAAAAGTCCCTCGGAAAAGCGCCTCATGTTGACATTGACGATGGCGGAGACGGCAAGTGCGACGGCTGCGGTCACAAGATGTCCGGCACCACCGGCGGCGGCACTACCGGCGGCAAGGAGAACACCGGCCTTGACAAAGTTCCCAAGACCGGCGACGTGATGGCTCCCGTGGCCATTCTTTCCGGCCTGATGAGCGTTGCGGCTGTTTTCACCAGGAAGCGCTTCTTCTAAAGAATCTCTAACCCCAACCACGGCGGTGACGGTACTCCCGTCACCGCCTTTTCTGAGGATGATTTACCATGACCAACCAAAACAATGGAAAATACCTCCCCCGAGACCGAAAGGGGCGGAAAAATTCTCCCGTTTCCCGAATTCTTCTCGTCGTCGCGCTGGTATCGGCGCTGATTTTCGGCGTGACGGTGTTTATTGCCCTGCGCAACCAGATTGCCCTGAAGCGGATGGCCGCGGAGACCGCCCGGGAAACCACGCCAATCTCCACCTCCGCCCCGGCAGAGACGACCGTTCCCACCCAAGCCACCGTCCCGCCCACCACCGCCGCCGTGCCGCCCACGGAACCGAGAGAAGTCCTTCCCCGCCTTCAGGAGCAGTACGAGAAAAATCCCGATTTAGCGGGCTGGCTTACCATTCCGGGAACCAGAATCGACTACCCCGTCATGTACTCCCCCGACGAACCGGAGCGGTATCTCCACGCCAATTTTGAGGTTAGCTACAGCTTCGCCGGGCTTCCCTTCATTGACGCAGCCTGCGACCCGGAAAGCGGCAACCGCATCATCTATGCCCACAACATGCTGGACGGCAGCATGTTCCGCACGCTGCTGAAATACCAGCAGAAGGATTTCTGGCAGCGCAATCCGGTGATTTCCTTCAGCACCCTTTACGAAGAACAGGAATATGAGGTCGTGGCCGCCTTTTACGACAAGGTCTACAAAAAGAGCGACACCAATTTCAAATTCTATCAGTTTTATGACACCTCTGACCAGAGCAGCTTCGACGAGGCCATGGCCTATTATCGGGAACACGCCCTCTATGACACCGGCGTCACCGCCCAGTGCGGCGACCTGTTTCTTACTCTGGTCACCTGCGCCTACCAGACGGAGAACGGCCGGTTCGTGGTCGTCGCCCGAAAAAAGTGACCGTCCCTCCGCGCCTCGGCCGTCCGGGAGAAATACCCGCGAAAACATATATTTTTTGTGAAAAAATCATTTGACAAATGACGCAAAAGCCTATATAATATCTAGGCACGACTGTGAGAAGGGGGAAAAGTATGCTGCTGGGGCTTTCCAAAATCATTGACAGTCCGGGCGCGTCAGTCACCTTTTCCACAACCGTTGACCTGAGTGATCTTTGTTACGGTGTCAGCTACCCTGTGTCCGAGCCGGTTGCGGCGGAAGGCACGGTGCGGAACACCGCGGGTGTTCTCGTGATGACCGGTGAGATCTCCACCTGCATCCACGGCACCTGCGACCGATGCGCCAGAGATTTTAGCCGGGAAGTCCGCTTCCCCATCGATGTGGTTCTGGTGACGGAATTGGCCGACGAAGAGAACGAAGACGAGTGGGTATTCCCTCTGGAGGGAGACAGCGCCGATCTGGACGACATTGTGCGGACGGTTTTCGTCCTGAGTCTGGATTCCAAGCTGCTGTGCAAGGAGGACTGCAAAGGTATTTGCCAGCGCTGCGGCAAAAACCTGAACGACGGCCCCTGCAGCTGCCAGAAGGAGCTTGATCCCCGATTTGCTGCTTTGAAGCAGCTTCTTGAGAAGTAAGTCCAAAATGAATGCTGTAAAAAGCAGTTTGACCAAGGAGGTGTCACCATGGCTGTTCCTAAGTGTAAAGTGTCCAAGGCCCGCCGCGATAAGCGCCGTGGCTCCAACTGGAAGCTGTCCGCTCCCAGCGTAGCGGTTTGCCCCAAGTGCGGCGAGCCCGTCATGCCCCACAGAGCCTGCAAGGCTTGCGGTACCTACAATGGCCGTCAGGTCGTGGCTGTCGAGGCTGAGTAAGCCAAAAAGCGGAAAGCAGAGGAAGGTGCGTCGCGCCTTCCTCTTTTTCCATGCTATTTTGCGTGTTCCAAAAGCAATATTCACCAAAATCGCTCTGTTAAATTTGTATGAATCCACTTTTTTGCATTGCTTTTGCAGGAAAGATGTGTCATAATAAACTGGATAATCCGTCATATGGAAAGGAAGTGTTACCATGGCAAAACCTCTGGTCGCCATTGTCGGGCGGCCCAATGTGGGCAAATCCATGCTTTTCAATAAACTCACAGGGCAGCGCACCTCCATCGTAGAGGACACCCCCGGCGTCACCCGGGACAGAATTTACGGCAGCTGCGAATGGTGCGGGTGCGCCTTCTCTCTGGTGGACACCGGCGGCATCGAGCCGGGTACGGACAGCGAGATGCTCAAATTCATGCGCCGTCAGGCGGAGATCGGCATTGAGCTGGCCGACGCCATCATCATGGTGGTAGACGTGCATTCCGGCGTCACCGCCGCCGATCAGGACGTGGCCACCATGCTGCGCAAATCCGGCAAGCCCATTGCGCTCGCCGTGAACAAGTGCGACTCCGTCGGCCCCGTGAATCCCGATGTGTACGAATTTTATAGTCTCGGCATCGGCGACCTGTTTGAGACCTCCGCCATCCACGGCCACGGTACCGGCGATCTGCTGGACTGGGTCCTGGAAAACATCCCGGAGGATTCCGGTGAGGAGGAGGACAGCGACGTTATCAAGGTCGCCATCGTGGGCAAGCCCAACGTGGGCAAGTCCAGCCTGTTAAACCGCATCCTCGGCGAAGAACGGGTCATCGTCTCCGACGTGGCAGGCACCACCCGGGACGCCATCGACTCCTATTTTGAAAACGAGACCGGGAAATACTGCTTCATCGACACCGCCGGTATGCGCCGGAAAAGCAAGGTGGACGATGCCATCGAAAAATATTCCAACATGCGCTCCATCAGCGCCATCGACCGGGCGGATGTGTGCCTGATCCTCATTGACGCCAACGACGGCGTCACCGAGCAGGACACCAAGATCGCCGGACTTGTCCACGAAGCGGGCAAAGCCGCCGTCATCGTGGTCAACAAATGGGACGCGGTTGAGAACAAGGAAACCAACACCATGCGGGATATGGAGGCAAAAGTCCGTCAGGGCCTCAGCTACATGCTCTACGCCCCGGTGCTGTTCCTCTCCGCTCTCACCGGCCAGCGGGTGGACAGGCTCTTTCAGGTCATCCAGGACGTTCACGCCCAGAATACCAGCCGCATCACCACCGGCGCGCTGAACAGCGTCCTCGCCGACGCCACCGCCCGGGTGCAGCCGCCTACGGATAAGGGTCGCCGCCTGAAGATTTTCTACATGACCCAGGCCAGCACCAAGCCGCCCCATTTCGTCATTTTCTGCAACGACGCCCGGCTGTTCCATTTCTCCTATCAGCGCTATCTGGAAAACCAGATCCGGGAGGTCTTCGGCCTGAACGGTACCCCCATCCGCATCACCATCCGGCAGCGGGGGGACAAGGAGGACGAATGATGCTCCAGAGAATTCTTATTACCGCTCTCGTCTCCTATTTTCTCGGCAACCACAACGGCGCCATCTGCGTCAGCGCCATGCTTCACGACGACGTGCGCAGCCATGGCAGCGGCAACGCGGGGCTGACCAATTTCATCCGCAGCTATGGCGCGGGGCGCTCCGCGATGGTCATTGCCATCGACGTAGGCAAGGCCGTCCTCGCCTGTCTGCTGGGCGGACTGATGTTCGAGCCTTACGGTCTGCGTCTGGAAGGCATGACCCTTGCAGGTGTCTGTGTAATGCTGGGGCATGATTTCCCCGCCTTACAGGGCTTCCGGGGCGGCAAGGGCATTTTAAGCGGCTGGTTCATCGCGTGGACGATCGACTGGCGCATCGGGCTGCTCATCGGCGTTGTTTTCTTCGTGACCTATCTCATCACGAAGTACGTCTCTCTAGGCAGCGTGCTGGCCTCCATTACCTTTGCCGTGGGCTTTGCCGTCTTTCAGCATGACCACGTGTACGTCATGGCCGGGGGCATTTTCATGGGCGCGCTGTGCGTCTTCATGCACCGGGCAAATATCCTCCGCCTGATCCGGGGCGAGGAACGGAAAACCAATCTCTTTGGGAAAGGAAGCAAATCATGAAAGCAGCAGTAGTTGGCAGCGGCGCCTGGGGCACCGCTCTGGCCGTCCGTCTGTGCAAAAACGGTCACGACGTGACCATGTGGACGTATGAAAAGGACAAGATTCCGGAAATGCTGGAAACCCATCACAATCCCCGCCTTCCCGCGGCGGTATTGCCGGAAGCCTTAAAAATCAGCGGCGATTACGATTGCGTCAGGGGCTGCAAGCTGGTGGTCATGGCAACGCCCTCCTTCCCCCTGCGCGCCGTCAGCCGGGGTGTGGCTCCCTACATTGACGAAGATGCCGTGGTGGTCTCCGTCACCAAGGGCTTGGAGCAGGGCACCCATCTGCGCATGAGTCAGGTGGTCGCGCAGGAGACCGGCAAGAACGTCGTCGCCCTCACCGGCCCCAGCCACGCCGAGGAGGTCTGCATCAATCTTCCCACCGGTCTGCTGGCTGCCAGCACCGACCAGGCGCTTGCGGAATTCGTGCAGGACGCTTTCATGGCGGACACCCTTCGGGTGTACACCAGCCCCGACCCCGTGGGCGCGGAGCTGGGTGCGGCGCTGAAAAACGTCATTGCCCTGTGCGCCGGCATCACCGACGGTCTCGGCTTCGGGGACAACGCCAAGGCCATGCTCATGACCCGTGGCCTGACGGAGACAGCCCGTCTGGGCGTGGCGCTGGGTGCGAAAAAGGAAACCTTTGCCGGGCTTGCCGGTGTGGGCGACCTGATCGTCACCTGCACCTCCATGCACTCCCGCAATCGCCGGGCAGGCATCCTCATCGGTCAGGGTAAGGATCCCCAGACCGCCATGAAGGAGGTCGGCGCGGTGGTGGAGGGTTATTATGCCGCCAAATCTGCCTATGAGCTGGGCAAGGCAAAGGGCATTGACATGCCCATCACCGACGCCGCCTACAAGGTGCTTTACGAGGGCGCAGACGTGAAGGACGCCGTTCAGGCGCTTCTTTCCCGCCAGCGCAAATCCGAATCCGAGGACGCGGGCTGGCAATAGCTGCATACGAAAAATGGCATCCCTCTGGGATGCCATTTTGCCTGTCGAAAAGGGTATGCGCCCTTGCTATCGGGTTTCGTGTGTGCTATACTGAATGTCAGATCAATAAATCGGAATTTGTAAGGAACAGTAAATTTAAATTTATTCTCTTGGAGTCTGTTTTTAGAGAAATTAAAATATGTTACAGGTTTTTCCCACAGGGTAAAGATATGTGTGACATGTTGCTTTTATTAAAAAAGCGGAGATTCGTACAAAAGGTGGAAATGGTATGATGGATAAATATAAAATACTTAATCGGGATGCTATTAAGTATATTGCTATGTTTTTAATGTTGTTGAATCATATATCAACGATTTTTATGAAGTCAGGAAAATTATGGTCAGAGCTTTTTATAGATTTGGGATATTTTACAGCAATTGTAATGTGTTACTTTCTTGTTGAAGGATATCAATATACGCATTCAAAAAAGAACTATGCAATCAGATTGTTAATTTTTGCTTTGATCTCTGAATTTCCATATTGTTTTGCTTTTACGGAAAGTGGAATATTGGAATTTCAAGGACTTAATATGCTATTTACCCTATTAATTTGTTTTTGTATTCTGACTGTAGTTGAAAAAGTGTCAAATATAGTTTTAAAAATCATCTGTGTGTTAGGGTTGATTCTGCTCTCTCTGATTTCGGACTGGGCATTATTAGCACCTATATTTACATTGTTATTTATTTGGAGTCGTAATTCAGAAATTAAAATCAAATATGCATTTGCTGTTTCAATGTTGTTATTTGGAACTTTCAATTTCTTAGGCGGTATTGGAAGATTTTCTATAAAAACAAATATAATTTATGCAATAGGAAGTATGTTGGGTATTGCACTTGCCGGAATTGCAATCATATATTTTTATAATGGCAAACGAATGAATAAAGGAAAGAAATTCTCTAAGTGGTTCTTTTATTTCTTCTATCCTGTACACCTATTTATATTAGGATTGATCAGAGTTTGTTTTTTCTGATATTTTCAAAAGCTGACCGTTTTTCCCTTACACCTTTCCTCCGCAAGACCCTTGAAATACGCCAAATGGCATCCCGTCCTGATATGCTCCCCATAGAGTAGACACTCGAAATAACAAAAATTTCGAGGCAACA
>OJPH01000604.1_pt1 | contig 21786 bp, 14 predicted proteins | sample 1598481 | NCBI WGS metagenome assembly OJPH01 (sample SAMN03922482, study PRJEB24848) | human gut metagenome | isolation source: stool sample | host: Homo sapiens | place: Germany | collected 2011-05 | reverse complement strand
CGTCGGCAGCGTCAGATGTGTATAAGAGACAGCTCATAAATATAAAATAGCCAAAGATTTTCCGATTACATAAAAAAGAAGGGTGGATCATAGATCCACACTTCTTTTTTTCAAAACTCAAAACCGACTCGCAAAGCAATACTGTGATGCACATCAACAGTCGTTCCGAAATAACGCTTATATCCGTCATCGTATGAATAATCGGTACTTTGCGATTGCAATACATAAGCTATCCCCACATTTACCGCATGACAACTTTTCAAAGCAAGTCGCAAACCCAATGACGGCGAGCAATATGCCCCCATCGCCCAAGACGAACCGTCTTTCTTTCCGGGAGAGAAACCCACACGTACACCGACATAAGGAGCCAGCCAACTATCGCGCAAAGTAAATCGGGCAGCAGCATAAACAGGAGTAAAAAGAGCATCTCGATAGACATCGCAAGCTAGCCCTGCTCCCACAAAGACAAACGGGTTGAAACAATATCCATGAGTCGTCGACACAGAAACGGCACTTTCACCCGTCATCGTTGCCAAAATAGAGGCATCGACAAATCCTGCATATCCGGCTTTTACTCCACCTGCGAGCGTACGACAAAAACTGTCTACGGCATTATATGTCGCTTTCATCAATCCTTTCTTACCTTCCCCGACCTTTCGGCTATCCCGAGACAATAATACCGATGCGGCACTTTTATCCGCACAGACCCATGAACTTTCGGCCGAAACAGGCAAGACATACATCAACAGGCAGATAGTTGCCCAAAAAGTTTTTTTCATTTTATTTTTTATCAAAGACTTTACAAAAGTAGACAAACTCACTCACATACGGATAGTTTTGAAGAAAATAATGTAAAGCATTTGAAAACTAAATGGATATATAGTTTTGTACCAGATTCTTTCATTTGTGGTTTTTGTCCGTTTTTTGGGGAGGGGAGTTAGGAGAAAAAATCACTACCTATCCATTGCCTTTTTAAGATTGAAAAAGAGGTTGGAAATTACTTCCGTATCTCGTTTTATATCCTGTTTACCATCAAAAAAACGGCGGTTCTGAACAAAATGACAAGACACTATTATCGTAGACGTATCAAATACCTCGATTTTTATACATTGTGATTTTCTTTTTACTGTCCTGAACTATAAAAGACAGAGAGGAGATACTGAAAAGACGGATGCATATCCATGCACCCGCCATATTAAGAATCAGTATATTGTACCTATTTACGGCAACACAATTTTAAAATTAGGATCTGCCGGTTCGTAGGTACTACGGATAATATCTATAGCTTTGGTATCTCCGATAGTTTTCACCTTGTTCATCTTGCTCAAAGTTTGTAAATCCGTTCTGCCGAAGAACAGTTTGACGAAATCCATTTTCGCAATCTCCATAGTCAGGTCAGCTTTTTCATCCTGACTACCAAGGCGGTGATTCAATACGCTATTATTGAGCATCAACATTACCTTTTCTTTCGTATCTGTGAAGTTAATATTGATAACAACTTCCTTTCCTCCTGCTTTCTCTCCATTCAACTGGATGGCGCAGTAGTCGAGCAAAGTACCCATATCCATCTGAGCCAGCACACCGTCATTGATGAGTTGAGATGTATAAGGCACATCTTTCTTAAACAAATCACGTGCTCCTGTCAGATAGAAGTTGCGCCACGGACCGCTTTCCGCCTGATAACCCAGTTGTGTGTATGTGTCTGCCAATAATTGACGTGCTTCCTTGTTTTCCGGTTCTGCAAAGACGAGATTGTCCAACAGCGTAGCTACCCAGCGGTATTCACCTTTGGCATACGATGCCTTAGCCACTTCGAGTACTTTATCTGCGCCGCCAATCGCTTCTACATACTTGGCCCCCTATTCCGAAGGGGGCAGTGGGTCGAGGTGTGCCGGATTGCCATTGAACCAGCCGAAATAAAGGTCATACTGCGCCTTCACGTTGTGGCTCAGCGTACCGTAGTAGCCGCGACAGTTGAACTGCGATGCCAGCGAAGCGGGGAGTTTCATCTCTTCGGCAATTTCATCAGGTGTCAGACCACGATTGGCCAGGTGCAGGGTCTGGTCGTGCAGATAGCGGTACATGTCGCGTTGTGCCTCCCAATAATTCACGATGCGTTCGTTACCCCAAGTGGGCCAGTGATGGGTTGAGAATGACACCTCCACCCGGTCTCCGTAACGTTCGATGGCTGTATCTACCGCCTTGCTCCACAGTAGTCCGTTGCGCACTTTCGCACCACGCAGCGTTTGTAGGTTGTGCATATTGTGCGTCATGTCTTCTGCTGTACAGAAAGCTTTCAGTTGCGGAAGCCAGACCATGATTTCCACAGGAGCTTCCGTATCGAGCACATAGACAAACTCCATCTCCACGCCGTCGATAGTATGTTTCTCTCCTGTGTTTGCTATTTCGATAGTAGGACGGGCGATACCCTTACTACCCGTTGACATACGCTGTCCCAGGCCACAACCCAATGTACCTTTTTCACCCGGTTGCAGCTGTAAGCCATACATGTAAGTAGCACGGCGGGTCATGGCTACTCCTGCCCGCACGTTCTCGTTTTGTGCCGAAGCCATGAAGCCTTTAGGGGCGATGATGTCGAAGTCCTTTTTAGATGAGGCCTCCTTCACCGCCGCAATACCTCCGTAATGATCGCCGTGGGGGTGGGTGAAAATCACGCCTTGTACGGGAAGGTCGGCCACATGCTTTTTAATAAGGTCATAGCCTGCCTTGGCAGCCGCATCGGTAGTCGTCACATCAATGATAATCCAGCCATTGTCAGAACGTATAAAAGTCATGTTGGCTATGTCGAGTCCTCTCACTTGATAAAGTTTACCGGGTATCACTTCAAATAGTCCGTTGATGCGGTTGAGTTGCGACTGTCTCCACAGACTCGGGTTGGCTGTCTGAGGAGTATTGCCCTTCAGAAAATCCCATTCTTCCACTGAATAAGAAACCTTGCCTTCTTTGTCCAACACAGCGTTTCCGTCAATGCTTGCAATAAAGCCCCGGTTGGCATCTTCATAATCCTGACGGTCGTCGAAATTCAGTTCCGTCTTTACAGCTTCATTGGCACGGATGGTATGTTCCGTAGCCGGTTTCTGCGCCCAAAAAATTGAAGGAATGACCGTCAGTGAGAGCGCCATAGTCAATAATTTCTTATTCATTGTCATATTGATTTGATTTCGGGACAAAGTAACGGATATTTTTTACGTCTGTAAATGTGCTTTTCTGTATTTTATTTGTATATTCGTACGATTATTAAGCACCAATCACTTTATAAACCCTATTAATATGTCTTTTCGTATGATTCAGTCTGTTTTTACATTCGATAAATTGCTTCAACGCTTGCAACTGGGCAAGGAGGAAACTCCTTTCGTTATCTGGCACGAAAAAGACCTTTTTGGTACACACGATAATCCGGTAAAGATAGACATACCCTGTCTTTTTTTGTGCCTGGACGGAGAGATGCAGCTTGACATCAACTTGCAGCCCTATCGATTCAACCGTGAACACCTGTTGTGTTTCATCACGCCCTGTGCCTGCCGTATTGTAAGCCGCAGCCCCGGCTTCCGGTGTGTGGGTCTATTGCTTTCCAAATCCTTTTGGCGACGGCTCGTTTTTACAGAACGTACCTTGGGAAAGATTGCGATACGCGATGCTTTCATTACTATCAATAACGATGAGCACGAACGGCTGACACGCTTCTACGAACTCCTGTGTCTCTGCGCCGATGCTCCCGGTTTGCAAGATTCCGCAGGAACTCTTTATCCTCTCATCCTGGGTATGTTCTGTCAAGTGCGGAATATCTGTCGGCGACTGGAAGACACCACCATACCCATGTCACACAGTGAGAAGATCTTTTATGATTTCCTCGATTTGCTACACACTCACTACCGCAAACAACGGCGTGTATCATTTTATGCTGACGAACTTTCACTGACTCCCCGGCACCTCACTACTGTAATCCGACTGGTGAGCGGACGCAGTGCCGCACGGTGGATAGAGGAATACATCGTACTCGAAGCGCAGATCCTGTTGCGCAATTCACCCATGACCATAAAGGAGATAACCTATGAGTTAGGGTTTAACGATCAGTCACTCTTTTCCAAATATTTCAGTCGTGTTTCGGGTAGTTCCCCCGAGAGCTACCGTCGTTCTTCTACAACATAGAGCATCCGGTCAGACGGGGTGGTTTTAGCCTACTTTCTATATTTTCAACAAAATCATTAAAGCCCGTTGGATAAAAATTTTTATTCTATACTTGAATAGAGACATCGTTAAAATCATCCATATAATCATAAGACATTCATTGTGAATGCATTTTTTATCTTCATATCAATATTTGACTTTGTGAAGCGTGATGGTCACACAATTTATAAAAATAGAAATCGATACAGTCCCTCTTTATCTGATCCCCCATTTCACACACTCTTTTGTAGTAGCAGCAAAGGGAAGTTGTGCTGTCGAAAGTTGAAATTAAGGAAATTCGATGAATTAAAAAATAAAATGAGTTGTTTATCAATTATCTTTTTATAAAAATACACAAAAAAACTCCTCATCAAAAAAAAGAAACCGCACGATCGAATCGACCGTGCGGTTTTCATTATCAGAGGATTTTCTTATCCGATATTATTCGGCATCGATACCCCACTGTTGTTTAGCCAGACGTTTGTAATTGTTGTAACGCCATTGTGCATTGGCTTTGGCAGCAGCAAAGAGATCTTCGGCCTCGGTAGGATATTGTTTCATTACCGAAGCGTAACGGACTTCGCCTTTGAGGAAGTCTTCGAATTTATCCCATTGCGGTTCCTTGCTATCGAGGGTGAAAGGATTCTTGCCTTCTGCTTCGAGCTCAGGATTATAACGCCACAAGTGCCAGTATCCGCATTCAACAGCTGCGGCTTCCTCGGCCTGTGATTTACCCATGCCTTTTTTGAGGCCGTGGTTGATACAAGGAGCATAAGCAATGATTATCGACGGTCCATTGTAAGCCTCGGCTTCGCGAATCGCTTTGAGGGTTTGAGCCTGATCGGCACCCATAGCGATCTGTGCGCAGTACACATAACCGTAGGTCGAAGCGATAAGACCCAAATCTTTCTTACGGACACGTTTACCGGCTGCGGCAAACTTGGCGATAGCACCCAGAGGAGTAGCTTTTGAAGCCTGACCTCCGGTATTGGAGTAAACCTCGGTATCGAGTACGAGAATATTTACATTCTTGCCCGATGCGATAACGTGGTCGAGACCTCCGAATCCGATATCATACGATGCACCATCACCGCCGATGATCCATTGCGATTTCTTAACGAGGAATTTCCCGAGATCGGCAATACCCTTGCAAACTTCGCATTTATCGGCATTGGCCTCTACAATAGGACGTATCTTGGCGGCCAGTTCGACAGTTTTTTCGGTATCTTCACGATTTTCGATCCATTCTTTGAAGAGAGCTTTGGTTTCTTCGGGACAAGCATCGCTTTCGATAGACTTATTCATAAGAATTTCGATACGGTCGCGCATTTTTTCGGTGGCGAGAGCCATACCCAGACCAAATTCGCAGAAGTCTTCGAAGAGAGAGTTCGCCCAAGCGGGACCATGCCCCTTTTCGTTGGTCGTATAAGGAGTCGAAGGAATCGAACCCGAATAAATCGACGAACATCCGGTAGCATTGGCCACCATTTCACGATCACCAAAGAGTTGTGAAATCAACTTCACGTAAGGTGTTTCACCGCAACCCGAGCAAGCACCCGAGAATTCAAACAACGGAGTAGCGAATTGCGAGTTCTTCACATTCGACTTGATATCTACAAGGTGTTGTTTGCTCTTCACGTGGTTTGCACAGTATTCCCAGTTGGGAGCTTCGGCGAGCTGGCTTTCCAGCGGTTTCATGGCAAGAGCCTTGCCTTGCTTGTTGCCCGGACATACATCGGCGCAATTACCACAACCGAGGCAGTCGAGAACATCGACCTGAATACGGAAAGTCATACCGTCGAACATTTTGCCCACCGCCTTGATTGAGGGGAATTTCGCACCGGCTTGTTCTTCGGCATCGAGAACGAACGGACGAATGGCAGCGTGAGGACAAACATAAGCACATTTGTTACATTGGATACAGTTTTCGGGAGTCCACTCGGGAACGAAAGCTGCCACACCACGTTTTTCATATTTGGCGGTTCCTTGCGGCCAAGTACCGTCTTCGATACCTTTGAATGCCGAAACTTTGAGCAAATCACCGTTTTGAGCATTGATAGGACGCACCACTTCATTGATGAAAGCAGGATCGTTATTGGGAACGATTTCATCATCGGGAAGATTGGCCCATGCAGGATCTACGGTAAGTTGTTTGTATTCGCCTCCGCGGTCTACGGCTGCGTAGTTTTTATTGACAACGTCCTCACCTTTCTTGCCGTAAGACTTCACGATGAATTTCTTCATCTGTTCGATGGCGAGATCAACGGGGATAACGCCGGTAATACGGAAGAATGCCGATTGCAGAATGGTATTGGTACGGTTACCGAGACCTATTTCCTGTGCAATCTGGGTAGCATTGATATAGTAAACCGAGATATTCTTCTGAGCGAAATAACGTTTTACGTTGTTGGGCAAGTGCTTTGCCAGTTCTTCTTCGCTCCAAATGGTATTGAGAAGGAACGTTCCATTTTGACGAAGACCACGGGTTACATCGTACATACGCAAATAAGCCTGTACGTGGCAAGCAACGAAATTAGGCGTATTCACGAGATAGGTCGAACGAATGGGATCGTCTCCGAAACGCAAGTGCGAACAGGTGAAACCACCTGATTTCTTCGAGTCATAAGAGAAATATGCCTGACAGTGTTTGTCTGTATTGTCTCCGATGATCTTCACAGAGTTCTTATTGGCACCTACCGTACCATCTGCACCGAGACCGTAGAATTTAGCCTCGAACATGCCTTCACCGCCCATAGCGATTTCCTCACCAACAGGGAGAGACGTAAAGGTAACGTCATCTATGATACCCAACGTAAAGTGATTTTTGGGTTCGGGCAATGCGAGATTTTCGTAAACGGCAAGTATTTGAGAAGGTGTGGTATCGTTCGATCCGAGACCATAACGTCCGCCGATGATGAGAGGAGCATTTTCCTTATCGTAGAAAGCCTCTTTTACATCGAGATAAAGCGGCTCGCCATTGGCACCGGGTTCTTTTGTACGGTCGAGCACGGCGATGCGTTTTGTGCTCGCAGGGATAGCTGCCATAAGGTGTTTGGTCGAGAAAGGACGGTACAAGTGTACGGCAACCAAACCAACTTTTTCACCTTTCGCAGTCAAATAGTCGATCGTCTCGCGGATAGCTTCGGTAACCGAACCCATAGCGATGATGATATTCTCAGCATCAGGAGCTCCGTAATAATCGAAAAGGCCGTATTTGCGACCGGTAATTTTCGAGATTTCATTCATGTATTCCTCTACGATGGCCGGAACAGCCTCATAGTAGTTATTGCAAGATTCACGGTGTGCAAAGAAAGTATCGGGATTCTCGGCCATACCGCGAGCAACGGGATGTTCAGGGTTGAGCGAACGGTCGCGGAATTCTTTCAAAGCTTTTTGGTCGATCAGCGGAGCGAGGTCTTCATTCTCCAACATTTCGATTTTTTGAATCTCATGCGAGGTACGGAATCCGTCGAAGAAATTGACGAAAGGAACACGCGACTTGATCGTTGAGAGGTGTGCTACACCGGCAAGATCCATAACTTCTTGTACCGAACCTTCGGCTAGCATGGCAAAACCGGTCTGGCGAGTCGACATCACATCTTGATGGTCTCCGAAAATACAAAGAGCGTGCGAAGCCAACGTACGTGCTGAAACGTGGAACACGCAAGGCAAGAATTCTCCGGCGATCTTGTACATATTGGGAATCATCAACAGCAATCCCTGCGAAGCGGTGTAGGTAGTGGTCAATGCGCCGGCTTGCAACGAGCCGTGTACAGCACCGGCAGCGCCGGCCTCGGATTGCATTTCCTCTACGAGAACCGTTTCTCCGAAGATATTTTTTCTTCCGGCAGCAGCCCATTCATCTACATACTCGGCCATAGTCGAGGACGGAGTGATGGGGTAAATGGCCGCAACTTCACTGAACATATACGAGATATGCGCAGCAGCCTGATTACCATCACAGGTAATGAATTTCTTTTGTTTGCTCATACAAATTAATATTTGAGGATTAAGGTTATATTATTATCTCTTAGTTAGCAAAGTTAATACAAAAAACCGAATAACCATAAAGGAATCTTATTTTCTTTCCCTACTTCATTATTATCCATTGCATAGTAATAATCGGGATTGTTCCGCCCGCGCAACGTCTCGCCTTCGATTTTGAAATTATAACGGCGGTTTACCAAGAAATGGGTATTGCGTATTCCCTCATTCAGACGGTTGTCTTTATGCAGAATATTGTAAAAAAACGTCTCCCGCACGGCCTGCGGATCGATATGCTCGGGACCTATGGGATACATAAGATTGGTATTATGCAGATATACACGGGCCGGCTTACGCGGGAATTCTTCATCGACCGGATACAGCATATTGATGAGACGGGCATCTTTCAAGTACTTGATATAATTGACGACCGTAGCGCGCGACGTTTGGATTTCCTTGCTCAACTGGCTCACGTTTGGTGAGCAGGGCGACGATGTCGCCAACAAATAAAGCAGGCGACGTATCTTGGGCAGATAGGTCAATTCGATTTGCTTTATGAAAAGAATATCCACCTCCATCATCATGTTCATCGTCTTCACCAAAGCCTCGGTAAAATTGTGCTGTTCGAGAAAAAAAGGATAGAAACCGTGATGCAAATACTCTTTGAAGTAGCTCAAAGGGTGTACATGGGATATGACTTCCCGGGCGAAAGCCGTATGATCGCGTAGTATATCGTCGAGTTTCACCGATGGAAAATCCGTACCGGCCATCAGATTGAGAAATTCCCTGAAAGAATATCCCCGCAAATTATACGAGTCGACAATGTCTTGTATGGGAGATTCCTCTTCTTTCAGACGCATCACCGACGAGCCCGAAAAAATAACATACAAATCGGAATAAGTACGGTAGCAATACGCCAACTCTTCGGCCCATGTCGGATACTTGAATACCTGATCGATCAAGAGGCAACGACCACCCAAGCGATAAAATTCATCGACAAAATCCGACAGTTTCTTATCGGCAAAATAGAGATTATTAAGGTTGATATATAGACAAGTACGATCGTCGGGACCGAAATTTTCCTTGGCATACTGCAATAAGAAAGTAGTCTTTCCCACACCCCGGCTGCCTTTGATACCGATAAGACGCCGAGACCAGTCGATTTCCTGCATAAGCCCCCTTTTCACAGGAGAACTCACGTGTTCTACCAAATATTTATGTGTTTTGAAAAAGGCCTCCATCTCGTATACGCAGTAATTCGTGGCAAATATAACATGTTTTTCTTTTTTTGCAAAGTCAAGATAGCAATTTCTTCTTTTCATTTTTCCTATCTCAAAAAAAGATTGGGTATTGCTTTCCGTCACTCATCAACTCCGACACTTCCGACAACACCCAATATCTACTTGACAACAGAGATAAACCACAAAAACTATATATACCCCTTTGGTTTTATAAAGTTATAAATACTTAAATATTAAAATAGTGTTGAATAATAATAAGAATACTTACATTATCTTTGTCCTACTTTCACATAAGATAAGATGATAAAAAAAATGACACGGATTTTTTTACCTCTTCTGCTTTTTTTGATACCGTTCACCTCCTACGGTCAGTACCAACTCCCCAACCCCGGATTTGAGAATTGGGAAAGCAACGGTGAACCCACAGGATTTCACTCGTTCAACACGGCTACGGGTTCTTTATCTAACTTCGCCGGAAATTCAAATCAACTATCCCAACAAAGCGATGTTCGGCCTGGTAGTAGTGGAAGTTCTTCCGCAAAAATTTCAGCGAGAAATATTCTCGGGAATAATGCCAATGGCAACCTGACAACGGGACAAATTGTCGCCGGATCAATGACCGCCAGCAGTACCGACAACCACAACAAATCCTATCCCTCCAACACGGGTTACAACCAGCCGTTCACGGGGAAACCCGATGCCATAACGATATGGACGAAATATGTACCCGGCAACTCCGGCGATTACGCCCGCGTAAACGCGGTCATTCACGGAAACTCCAATTACCAAGACCCCGAAAATACCGATTACAGCAACATAAAATACGCCCAGGCAACTCTCAACTACCAAGCCGCCTCGGGCAACGGATGGCAACAGTTGAACATACCGTTCAATGTTATCAACAACAACGTGAAACCTGCCTATATCCTCATTTCCTTCTCCACCAATAAAAGCGCAGGAGGGGGATCTTCAAATGATGCAGTTTATATCGACGACATCGAATTTATCTACAACTCACGGCTCACATCGCTGAAAGTGGGCGGTAGCGACCTGAGCGGATTTGACAAGAACACCTACAACTACACTTATCGAGTAAATTCGCTCAACTCCCTTCCCGCCATCACAGCAACACCCGACGGGTTGGGTGCGAGCGTCTCTCAAAACATTACCGACGGAACCGCCACGATAACCGTCAAAGGCAACGACTACTCGGCAAACCCCGCAAACACGCACACCTATACGGTAACGTTCATGGCAGAAACAAATATTTCCGCCTCCGATGTAATTACTGCATACGGGACAACAAAAGATATCCCTGTTACCACCAATAACGACCAAAGCTCAATCGAATATACCGTTGCCGACCCGGGCATCGCCAAAATCGAGAACGGAAAAATCGTACCCTTAAAGGCCGGCTCGACAACTCTTACCCTCTCACAAAAAGCATCGAAAAACTATACGGCTGCCAGCAAAACGATAAAAATCACCGTCAACAAAGCCCAGCTTACCGTAACAGCCGATAACGCCACCCGACCTTACGGAAGTGCCAATCCGACTTTCACTCTCTCATATACGGGATTTGTCAACGGTGAAACCGAAGCGGCACTTGCTGTCAAGCCCACAGCCACTTGCAACGCCACTTCCACATCGCCCGCCGGGACATACGACATCACGGCAGCCGGAGGTAAAAGCGACAACTACTCTTTTTCTTATAAAAAAGGGACTCTCACCATCACCTCTTCGTCGGTTCAAATTTCCATTTCTCCTATCGGAGAAAAGAAATACGGAGATGCCGCATTCGACTTACAAGCAACAAGTCCCAACCAAGAAACACCTATTACCTACACGGTTGCCGACCCGACAGTGGCCCGTATCGACAACGGTCGCGTAACCATACTCAAAGCCGGCTCGACAACCATCACGGCACGACAAGCTGCATCGGCCAACTACGGTGAAGCCTCAGCCTCCACCCCGCTCGTCATAAAGAAAGCATCATTGACGGCCTCGGTCAACAACGCCACCCGTCGGTACGGGGAAGAAAATCCGGCTTTCTCATTCTCATATAAAGGATTTGTCAACGGCGAAACCGAAGCTGTTCTTGCCGTCAAGCCCTCGGCATCATGCAACGCAACGGCGAAATCGATCGTCGGGACATACGACATCGTAACGACCGGAAACGGTAGCGATGAAAATTACGATATCAGTTGCACAAGTGGCACTCTCACGATAGAAAAAGCGTTACTGACTGCTACAGTCGAGCAAACAACCCGCAGATATGGAGAAGAGAATCCGACATTTGCACTCATCTACAAAGGTTTCGCCAACAACGAAACAGAATCGGTTCTCACGTCCCTACCCTCGGCAACCTGCAACGCTTCGCCAGTATCACCCGCTGGTAAATACGATATTACGGTAAACGGGGGCAATGATGAAAACTATGAAATAGAGTGTATAAACAGTTCGCTCGTCATAGAAAAAGCCGTACTGACCGTAACTGCCGATAACGCCACCCGCCGGTATGGGGAAGGAAACCCGGTCTTCTCATTCTCATACAAAGGATTTGTCAACGGCGAAACCGAAGCTGTTCTTGCCGTCAAGCCCACAGCAACCTGCGAAGCTACACCCGTATCGCAAGCCGGGAAGTACGACATCTCGATAAGCGGAGGCAACGATGAAAATTATGATTTTATCTATATAAAAGGTATACTTACCGTAGAAGTCTCTTCGGTGGAACTGACTTTCTCCGATTTCGGAGAAAAGAGTTACGGTGATGCACCTTTTACCTTGCAGGTATCTTCGCCAAACACCGAAACGCCCATTGTATTTTCTATCGAAGACGGCAGTATCGCCCGCATAGATAATGGAGTAGTAACGTTGCTTAAAGCCGGTTCGACGACAATCACGGCACGACAAGAGGCTTCGGTCAATTATGGAGAGGCTTCGGCAACAATCCGGCTCATCGTGAAAAAAGCCCCCCTCACGATACGAGCCGAAAACAAGAAACGAAAATACGGTGAAGAAAATCCCGTATTCACATTGTCTTATGATGGGCTGGTCGGCAAAGATACCGAAAACGATATACCCACACCCGGGATAACCTGTGAAGCGACAGCGACAGCAAAACCGGGAAGCTACCCTATCACACCCGCAAGTATCACCGATGAACGATACGAAATATCGACTGTCGTGGGTGAACTGACCATCGAAAAAGCCGTCCTCGAAGTAACTTGCCGGAACGAATCGAGCATAGCTGGAAATGAACCCGTTACCGACTTTGAATTCTACATTTCCGGTTTCGTCAACGGCGAGAGTCAATCGGTCATAGATCGGCTGCCGGTCATAACATGTGAAGTAACATCGTCTTCGACCGTCGGATTCTATCCTCTTGTAATAAGCGGAGGCGAGGACGACTGCTACACATTCAACTATACAAACGGAACCTATACCGTACGATCGGCCACCCTGTCGCAAACCTCCATCACCCTATCGCCTATAAGCGGCAAACGTTATGGCGACCAGCCGTTCGCACCCATATATTCGACCAATAATAGCGAAACAGAAATGCAGTTTGCAATCGGAAATCCCGAAATCGTCGCATACAAAAACGGCCAATTGCACATTCTCAAAAGTGGCACGACGACACTGAAAGCCTATCAGGAAAGCGGCTTCAACTTTACAGAAGGAGAATCGGACGAAATCATGCTGACCATCGAAAAAGCCCCCCTACGGGTAAACGTCAAAGATACCGTCCGTATCGAAGGGGAGAATAATCCAGTTTTCTCCCTCACATACAGCGGATTCATCAACGGTGATGACGCATCGGTCATAGACCTAGAACCTACCGCCACCTGCACCGCCGATATTTCATCGCCGGGCGGCTATTACGATATCTCGGTGAGCGGAGGCGAAGACGACTGTTACGAATTTGCCCAATACATCGGAGGAACATTGCTCGTCAAGGGAAAAACACGGATTTCGATAGACAAAATATCGGGCAAACGATACGGAGACCTGCCTTTCGCACCCGTCTGCTCGACCAATAACGACGAAAGTCCGGTCCGCTTCGAAATTGCAGATACCGAAGTCGCCCGTATCGAAAACGGTAAAATCGTTATACTTAAAGGAGGGACAACGACACTGAAAGCCTATCAGGAGGAAAGTGCACTGTTCTCCGATGGAGAATCAGAGGAAATCTCCTTCACCGTAGAGAAAGCTCCACTGAGCGTCAGCGCCGACAATGTCCTTCGTCAAGTCGGAGAACCCAATCCCGCATTCACTGTCTCGTACAGCGGGTTCGTCAACGGAGACGACGCATCGGTTATCGACGTAGTCCCTGTTGCCCAATGCCTCTCGGCTTCTATTTCATCACCAGCCGGCTATTACGACATCACAGTAAGCGGGGGTGAAGACGATTGTTACACATTTACCCGATACACTTCCGGGACACTGGTCGTTACCGAAGTCTCCGCACTAAATGCGCCGACCCTCAATGGTGTCCGTATTTATCTCTCGGACAAACGACTTACCGTAAAAGGCCTCCAAGCCGATACCGTAGAAATATATGCCTTGAACGGCCGTCTGGCAGGACGTTACAAACCGGGCGAAATCGTAACTTTACCCTCAGGATTCTACATAGCCAAAACCGAAACCGGAAAAGCATGCCTGCAAATTACGGAATAACAATACTCTTTCAGAGAAAAGCGAGGGAGCATTTCAAATGAAATGCTCCCTCGCTTTTCTTACTCACGGCAATGACACCGCACAACCGGGACAGCGTGGCTCAAAACAAGTCGTGGTCCCGATACAGCACATAAGCCATCGCCCAAACGAACAAACCGAGAAGAAGATAAAACACCCTTGCCCCTCTACGTCCGAAGAAACGTATCATGACCCGGCTATTCTGCGTCTCGAAAAACCAGCGCCACCGGCATACCGCCGCCCCAACCGAGAGTGTTCCGGAAAGGGCAAACAAAAAGAAAACGATATAAGTAGCGGCACGTAACATAGAACCGTACCGTTTACGAACGCTTCATCGTTATGAGCCTCGACCCGTCGGGCTGTTCTTCGATATACACATCAACCGTATCGGGTGGCAACAAATCTTCGATCTTTTCGGGCCACTCGATAAAGCACAGTGCATCGCCATAGACATAATCTTCATAGCCGAAATCAAATGCCTCCTCGGGTTTATTGATGCGATAAAAATCGAAATGATAAACAGACCGGCCATCGGCCATCGGTCCGTATTCGTTGATGATGGCGAACGTCGGACTGTTTATGACATCATCGATACCCAGTTCTTCACACAAGGCTTTTATGAAAGTCGTCTTCCCGACTCCCATCGAACCCCGGAAAGCAAAAACAGTACTATCTCCCATCGCCTCGATAAAGGAACGGGCGACATCTCGTATCTCTTCGATGTGATGTATGACAAATTGCGTCATGACGGTTTTATTTTTTAGGCGTAAGCGTAACAAGAGGAATCATCATTTCTTCCATGGAAATACCTCCGTGTTGGAAAGTATCTTTGTAATAGCTCACGTAATAATTATAGTTATTGGGATATGCAAAAAAATCATGGTTCGATGCAAAAATATAAGCCGAACTCATATTGGGCGACGGCAACCCGAAACGCGACGGCGTTTTTATCTCATAGACCTGCTTGGGATTATACGACATATTTTTTCCCACCTTGTAACGCAAATTGGTATTGGTATTCCGATCGGAAACAACCTTCACAGGATTGTCCACCCATATCGTTCCGTGGTCGGTGGTAAGAATTACCTTGAAATCTTTCTCGGCGATTCTCTTGAAAAGATCGAATGCCGGAGAATGTTTGAACCAAGACTGCGTCAGCGAACGGTACGCGGCATCGGTACCGGCCAGTTCGCGAATCATCTTGGAATCAGTACGGGCATGCGAAAGCATATCGATGAAGTTGAGTACACAGACATTGAGGTCATACCGTTCGAGGTTGACAAAATCGCGTACCAACTTTTCTCCGAAGTGCGACTCATTGACCTTATTGTAAGCATAGGTATAACGCTTACGGTAACGTTCGAGTAACGTACCGATGAGAGGAGCTTCATTCAAGTTCTTCCCTTCTTCCGAATCTTCATCGACCCACAAATCGGGAAACAGCGAAGCGATCTTATCGGGCAGCAAACCCGAAAAAATCGCATTACGGGCATATTGCGTAGCCGTAGGAAGGATACTGAAATACAACTCCTCCTCTACCATAAAATACTCCGAGAGAAGCGGCATAAGCACCCGCCACTGGTCGAGACGGAAATTATCGATAAGAACAACGAACACTTTCTCTCCGTTATCAAGCAACGGAAATACTTTTTGTTTGAAAAGTTCATGACTCATCAAAGGGTGTTCCGCTCCCGTCAACCATTTTTCATAATTCCGCTTGACATACTTCACAAAAGCGGAATTGGCCTCGTTTTTCTGCATCAGGAGCATTTCTTTGAGATGCCCCTCGGTCTGTTCTAATTCCAGTTCCCAATATACCAACCGACGATACACATCATACCAGTCTTCCCACGAAAGAGAATCGTTGATCTGGATATTGATGCGATTGAAATCCTGCTGGTAACCGCTCGACGTTTTTTCCGAAATAATCTCTTTCCGATAGAGATTTTTTTTGATGGAAAGCAAGATTTGATTGGGATTGACCGGCTTTATCAGATAATCGGCGATTTTATTGCCGATCGCCTGATTCATAATATCCTCTTCCTCACTCTTGGTTATCATGACGACCGGAGTCTGCGGAGCAAGTTCCTTGATACGGCTCAACGTTTCGAGGCCGCTCAATCCCGGCATATTTTCATCGAGGATTATCAAATCGAAATGCCCGGCCTCGACCTTATCGAGAGCATCGCGGCCATTGGTCACGGTAACGACCTCATACCCTTTCTGGCGAAGAAACAGGACATGCGGTTTCAGCAAATCGATTTCATCATCGGCCCAAAGAATGATCTCACTCTTCATATTGCAACAACTGGTTATCTTCGACAAATCTGAAATACTCCTCGAACGTATGTCCCTCGACCAGTAATTTGAAATTCTGTTCACTGATCATTACGGGACGCACGCCGTCGGGCATCGGTACGCCGTCGGGCGCACTCAACATACGGCGATATTGAGTCAACTCGTCAAAGTTATAAAAACCTTTGACAACTAACATACTTATTTCGTTAAAGCTCATTATTTCGAGGTCAAAATCCCGAATGATGAAATGCGCGAAATTGTATTTGGCAATATTGAACAGCAACAGGTTGGCATTGATTCCTCCGGTCGGGTAGACCAACACGAACAAATGCGGCACATCGAGGTCGGACACAAAAGGAGCTACTTCTTGCGTGGTATCGGAAATACCCGTTTCGAGAGGCTCGTCTCCGCCCCCCAGACGCACACGCCATATATCATTCCGGGCAGCTCCGGCTACGACTTCTCTCCCTTGCGCCACACCTTTGAGCATATCCGAAGCCAACGCACTTACATCTTCCGACGGATAGGCATCGAGCAAAGCCTTCAAGCCCGATTTGAAATGCTCTATATCCCCGTCATTGACATAAGCCAATGCGTCGATAAGCATGAATTTGGGAATGAGTTTCGACAACGGATAAGTGGTGCGGGTATATTCGTAAAGCGTATGTACAGTTACATTATCACCGGCCAAATAAGCATCGTAAGCCGAGATATACAGCGAATCCTGCACCAAGTCCATGCGTCTGAGATTTTCTAGGTAATTCGGGTCGGACAACGCTACGGCATATTTGCTATCGGGGAAATTTTTCAAAATTCGCTGTTTATATTCTTCGGCCATCGGCTCGTCTCCTATACGCATACCGATAAGATAACAGTTATAATAGGCTTCGAGACGGTAATCGTTCTGGGGAAAACGACGGTCGAGTTCATTGAAATTGGCCATCGCCGCCTCCATATCTTCGAGGCGGTCTTTGAGTATCATCGCCATATTGAATAAGCCGTCGGCAATAATTTCGTTAGAGGCGGTTATCGCTTCCTCGGTAAACGGCAACTGCTGCAAATAGAAACGCGGGTCTTTGGGATCATCGCTATACGACGACGTGTCGGCCTCGGCAACCTCCACATCTTCCGAAGGTACGTCTTCGGACATTTCCTCATCTGCCCCCTCGGTTATATCTTCCTGCGAGAATGATGCCTTATTGCTGCGCCGCCAATCGTCTTCGAGCTTGCGCCGTCCCCATTTCCGTTGGAACTCCGACTTACCGGCCGTAATCAACGAACTGTTATAAAAATACCACGAAGTACTTCCTCCGGGCATGGTAGGAGTCGTTACTTGCTGTATTTTATCGAGCTGGGGCGCATTGGCCTCTTGTTCGGCAAGAAGCGCCGCACGGCGGGCTTCTTCGGCGGCTTGCTCTTCGGCAGCAATCAGGTCGTCGATAATTTTCTGTATATGCCGGTTACGCTCCTCCTCGGGCATTGCCGCCACCCGCTGCAAACTATCCTGCAACTCCACATTCCCCGCATAGACCGACAACTCGTCGAGAACCGACGACCGACGTACCAGATTCTCATAATCGGGATAACTCTCGTCGACCAGCGGCAAGGCCTCGGCATAGCAGGGTTGCGCTTTGGTATATTCCCGCCGATCGAAATAAATTCCACCCAGTGTAAGCTGGCTGATAGCCAACTCCACCCCACGGCGCGTACTCTTCTCCGCCGCCGTCATATAATTCTCTATGGCTTTTGTCGTATCGCGACGAGACAGATAGAGATTTCCCAACGCATAGTAAATCTGGTCGAGATAATCTCTATTTTTATAATTACGCGCCAAACGACGCAAGCGTTTTTCGATCTTCGACATATCGCTTCCCGTAAATACCTCGGTCTGGTTGATACGGGCATTCATCTCGGTGCGGAACGTCGGGTTTTTCTTGATCACAGCCTGATAAGAACGATACGCCCCGGCTTTATCGCCCGTCTTGGCCTGCAACTGCGCCAACAAAAACGTCATGCGAATTTCCTGAGAATGCCCGTCGGCCATCTTCAATGCCTCTTTCAGATAGGGTATTGCCTCGGCATACTCCCCCGAACGTATCAAAAAATCGGCATAGACGGTCGCATACCATCTCTTCTGCTTCGGCGAAAGGGTATATTCCTTAGAAACTTTAAGCAAAGCGTCTTCGGCCTCGTAAAGCCAGCCCAATTCGAGATAACAACGGGCCGTCCATACCCGGGCATCGGCCATCAGAGCCGTGTTCCACGGGAAATGGCGGGTAATATATATGAAGGTTGCCAACGCTCCCAAAAAATCGCCCTGATAAAATTGAGACTCTCCCATCAACACCCATGCGTTATGAATGAACGGATTGAATTCTCCTCGCTTGACATATTCCCGATATTTGGGATCACTCATTTTTTTTCGATTGCGTTTAGGCGGCTTTTGTATGGAATGTTGCCGTATCGCCTTCTGGCTTTTTTCCAAAGCCCGGGAAAAATCGCCTTTCGGCTGAGGGTCGGACGGGACTCCGTAAGCCGAGACCGGGTGCATGTGCAACAGATGTGTAAAATTATCTTCATAACCGTCCTGCATCGCATCGAGTTGTTCTTCAAAACTCGTTATACCATTGAAATAGACATTATAACGAGTCGTAAAAGAATGAAAAAAGCGGGTCGCACGCGTATTCTTCTGCGTAGAACACGACGCCAGTAAAACCAACGAAAGGGAAAATATCCACAAACGTCCCTTCCGAAGCAACAGCTTACGAACAAAAGCGCTTTTCATCTTTTAATATATAAACTGAAAATCCCGACGTTTATTGCCTTTACGGATTCCTAACTGCACAACGACGATAAACCTTTAATCCGCAACGCGCGACCGCATAAACAGCAATAAGTAAAAAAACAATACATGCACCGGAAGGTACGTCGAGCAAATAGGCCAGCCACAATCCCGACACACCGCCTGCAACGGTAAGAAGTCCCGACCCCCAAAGTATTGTCCTGTAATGTCGGGTAAAAAGCTCGACGGTCATTTGCGGAATCGTCAACATCGACAAAAGAAGCATTATGCCGACCAACCGTATCGTCAATACCACACACAACGACACCATTACAACCATCGTATAATCGATAAGCCGTACCGGTAACCGCCGGGTAAAAGCAAAGTCTCGATCGAACGCGACAGCGATAAGAGAGCGATAGAACAATCCCGACAACAGAAGAAGCGATGCTGTATAAAGTGCAAACCAACCGAGATCGGACGACGTTACGGTAAGTATATTCCCAAAAAGAAACTCGTTCAACCCGGGAGCATATCCGGGCGTCTTGAAAATACAGATTATTCCCACCGCCATGCCCAAAGCCCACAACGTAGCGATTGCAGAATCTTCTCTTACGGTTCCACGCCGGGAAAGCCACCCGACTCCCAATGCCGAACCTACGGCAAAAAGCAATGCTCCCAATGTGGGACTGATACCGAGATACAACCCGATACCCAATCCGCCGAAAGAGGCGTGCGTAATTCCCCCGGTAATGAAAACCATGCGTCGGGTAACGATATAGGTACCGATGATACCGCCCGCAATCCCGATAAGCAGCACCGCCCAAAGGGCATTCTGAAAAAAAGTATATTGTAAAATATCGAACATGTTGGTCTGTTAATTTCGGGCCGATTGTCGACGTTGTTCTTCTATAACCAATACAACCTCGGCTTTCAAAGCATCGGGCAAAGAAATATCTCTTAACTGCAAACTCCGTATCCACCCGGCAACCTCACCGGGAGCAAGCGTATAAAATACATCTTCGAATTCACCGATTTCATCGATCGCATATCCGTCCGAAGGCCGCCCGGCATAACGGTCGAGTTCTTCGTCATCGTAATAGACGATCTCCCGGCTTGCACCGGCCAGTAAACTTTCTTTTTCGCAAATCAAGTGTTGCCCGCAACATTCGGTATCGATCCTGTCCGGCTCTGAATTTTCTACCGGACGCTTGTCTCTCCGTCGCCTGTAATCGTAAAAGTAACAGGCAACACCCAATAAAACAATCGCCCCGATTATATAGACAAGCCCCATCATACACGAGATATTTCAAAACCGGCTTGTCGCAAATGTTCCCAAAATGCAGGATATGATTTACTCACGACCTCGGGACAGCGAATCTCCAAACCGGGATAAAAAATACATGCCGGAGCAAAAGCCATCGCCATACGATGGTCATCATAGGTATCGATGGCGGGCAAATGTTCCGCTTCGGTCTGTTCTCCGTTCCATTCGAGAATAGAATCTTCTCGATCGGTAATACGATACCCCAATTTCGTCAGCTCGCATTTTAATGCAGCAATACGGTCGGTTTCCTTTATTTTAAGAGACTGCAAGCCGGTAAAACAAAACGGTCTATGCAACAACACGCAGGTAACGACCAATGTTTGTGCCAAATCGGGCTGATTGGTCAAATCGACCGACAAACAAGATCTATCACTCATTCCCACATGGCGTAAACGCACACCGTCATGTAGGAAATCGGTTTCCACCCCCAAATGGACAAAAAACTCGGAAACACGGGAATCTCCCTGCACGCTTACATCATGCAGACCCGAAAGTTCCACAACGGCTCCGGGTACCAAAGCAGCTATTTCATACCAATAAGATGCGGCCGACCAATCCGACTCCACCGAGAAGTGCACCGGTTTATAACGTCCGGGCAGTACTCGTATCTCATTCCCATTCCATACACTATCCATACCCCACTGCCTCATCATACTGAGCGTCATCATTATATAGGGTTTTGAGATCATCTCTCCGACAAGAGACAATACAAGTCCTTCCCGCATATAAGGGGCTACCATAAGCAAGGCCGATATATATTGCGAACTGACTCCTGCACTCAACATCAACCTCCCCCCCTCCAACATCTTTCCATAAATCCGCAGCGGAGGGAAACCTTCTTCTCCCAGGTAATCGATACGGGCCCCCAATGAACGAAGTGCATCTACCAATAAACGGATAGGGCGATGACGCATACGTTCCGATCCAGTAATCGTCCACACCCCTTCACACTGGGCCAAATAGGCCGTCAGAAAACGCATGGCAGTCCCGGCGGCCATAATATCGAAATCGGGCCCACCTTCTTCAAAAGCCCGTACCATGACCCGGGTATCATCACAATCGGAAAGGTTTCCAAGAGGCCATTTGCTACCCGACAAAGCATTCAGAATCAACGCACGGTTGCAAATACTTTTCGACGAGGGCAACTGTATGCGGGCATCTATCCGTTCTGGGGCCAAAAGATGTATGCTCATTGTTTCAGAGAATATGTTTCGTAAGGCTGTCTCTTATACACATCTCCGAGCCCACGAGACAGGCAGAAATCTCGT
>OJPH01000588.1_pt1 | contig 22444 bp, 16 predicted proteins | sample 1598481 | NCBI WGS metagenome assembly OJPH01 (sample SAMN03922482, study PRJEB24848) | human gut metagenome | isolation source: stool sample | host: Homo sapiens | place: Germany | collected 2011-05 | reverse complement strand
CTGCATATCGTCGGCAGCGTCAGATGTGTATAAGAGACAGGGCACATACAGCTCCGTACGGCATCGTTTCGGCAGATAAAGCTCTCCCTCCACCCGAGCCTTGGCGATACGGCCTCCGTCCCGGGAGGTGAGGACGAACGACGCGTCGCGCACCGTGATGTTCCTGCCGGAGGTGTTCTCGACGAGCAGCACGACGCCCACACGGGGCGACGCCTCCATCGAAACCTCCACGTCGGAGATACCTTGGAAGATGACGGCATCCCTCCTCATGCACCCCTGCAATGCCAGGAGTGCGGCGAGCGCCGCGACGAATATGCAAATCTTTCCTCTCATTCCTTTCTGCCCTCGTAAATATAGGCGATTCCGCGCATCTGGCGGCGGGAGCGGCACGCTGCGAACCCTGCCTGCCCCATCAATCGCAAAAATAGTAAATTATCCGGAAAATGGTCCACCGATTCGGGAAGATAGGTATAAGCCGAATCGTCCTTCGATATCAGGCGCCCCACCAACGGCAGGATACGGTGGAAATAGAACCGGTACAGCGGGCCGAAACAACGTCCGCGGGGCGTCGAAAATTCGAGGATACAGAGCCGGCCGCCGGGGCGAAGCACCCGGAAGGCTTCGGCGAGACCGGCCTCGATGCTGCCGAAATTGCGAATTCCGAATCCGATGGTCACCGCATCGAACGTCCCGTCGGGAAAGGACAGTTGCTCGGCATCGCCCTGCACCAGTTCGATACGGTCGCAAAGTCCCCTGCGGGCCACCTTGCCGCGCCCCACGGCGAGCATCTCGCCGGAAAGGTCGATACCGGTTATCCGGGCCGCTGGAAGACGGCGGGCCAGGGCGACGGCTACATCGCCCGTCCCTGCGGCTACATCGAGTATGGCAGCCGGCGTACCGGCCGCCACGACGCCGACCATACGCCGCCGCCACAGTCTGTCCACCCCGAACGAAAGCAGGTGGTTCAGCAGGTCATATCTGGGGGCGATGCTGTCGAACATCTCGCGCACCCGCGTTTTTTTGCTGTTCTCTTCCATCACATCACTGATAACGCATGGTCCGCTCCGGTCTGACCGCCGAAACGGCCCGTGCCGGAATGACCATCAGGACAAGCATCACGAGGGGCACCCCGACATTCAGGGCAAACCACCACTCCCATCCGAAATGTACCGGGACACGGGAAAGCATGTACCCCGTACTGTCGAGCCGTATCAGCCCGGTATATTTCTGCAGCAGCGCCAGCCCTATCCCGACGACATTTCCCCACAGCATCCCGCGGAACACGATGGCCAGCGAGCGCAGCATGAAGACCTTCTGCACAGCCCGGTTCCGCATGCCCAGCGCTTTCAGCACGCCTATCATGGAGGTCTTTTCGAGGAGGATTATCAGCATCGCCGATACCATGTTCAGAAAGGCCACGAGCAGCATGATGACGATGATGACCGCGGCATTGACGTTGTGGGCGCGAAGCCAGTCGAAAGTATTGGGATTGAGACTCACGATATCCTCCACCTTCAACACGTCGGAAGTGCGGTCGGCGTTATCGAACACGGCCCCGTAGACCGCCTCGGCGAACTCGTCAAGCCGGCTGAAATCGGTGGTCATGACCTCGTAACCGGTCACCTGTTCCCCGTTCCAGCCGTTGAGCCGCTGCACGTTCCGGATATCAGTAAAGGTCATGGCGTTATCGAGCTCTTCCATACCGGTGGAGTAGATGCCGCACACCTTGAAGCGGTCGCGCCTGACGGGCCGCGAGGAACTGATGAAGAGCATCTCTACCCGGTCGTCCACGGCGAGCCCCAGCATCCGGGCAATATTGGCGGAGACCAGCAGCTCCTTACTCCGTACCTCCCCTCCCACGGCAGGAAGCGAACCGACGACAAGATGTTCCTGCAGGAAAGCGGTATCGTAATCGGGACCGATACCTTTCAGCGCCACGCCCTGTATCGCTTCCGGCGTCTTTATCATCCCCCCCTTCACGGCATAGGGGGCCACGGAGGCGAAGCGCGGCAGACGGGCGACGGATTCCATGAGCGCAGTATCCACCGTCACGGGGTCGGTTTCGAGCGAGGCGTTCGAGTGGAGGCTCACTATCCGGACATGGGAACCGAACCCGACCAGCTTGGCCGTCACCTCCCGCTTGAATCCCGTCACGACCGCCAGTGCAAGTATCATGACGGCCATGCCTACCGCCACGGTAAGCGTGGCGATGCGCACCATGATATTCTCCCGCCCCCCCTTCCGGGAGGAGATGCGACGGGAGATAAACAGCTCTGTATTGATATGCGACATGACAGTACGGTCCGATAACTCTGAAGAGGGCGGCGCCGGACATAATCCGCACGGGACATGCCCGATGCTCCCGCCTCCGTCCGCAAAATTAAACCAAAAAACGGGGGTTGAGCGAAATCGGACGGCAAAATTGCATATCCGCCGCTTTATTCGTAGTTTTACCGGAAATATGAAAACTCCAATTCCGTCATGAAAAAAGTTGCGATGATAACCGGAGCGACCTCCGGTATAGGAGAAGCGACGGCAAAGCTGTTCGCACAGACAGGCGATTACGACCTCATCATAGCGGGCCGTCGAGCCGACCGGCTGAAAGCGCTCAAAAAGGAGCTGAAAGAGGCCTACGGCACGAAGGTACACGTCATGAGTTTCGATGTCAGGGACTACCAGCGGGGCCTGGCCGCCCTGGATTCCATGCCCGAGGAGTACCGCCGCATCGACATTCTCGTCAATAACGCCGGCCGCGCCACCGATCTGGTAAAGTTCCAGGAGGGCGATATCCGGAACTGGGACGAGGTAATCGACATCAACATCAAAGGGTTCATCTACATGGCCCGCATCGTTTCGGAGCGGATGGCACAGCAGGGCGGCGGACATATCGTCAACCTGGGTTCGATAGCCGGCACCGAGGCGTACGAGGCGGGCAACGTCTACTGCGCGACGAAACACGCCGTACACGCCCTCAGCCGCGGCATGCGCATCGACCTGCTCGGCACGGGCGTCAAGGTCACGGAGATACGTCCGGGCAAAGTGGAGACGGAATTCTCGCTGATACGCTTCCACGGCGACAAGGAGAAGGCCGACAAGGTATACGAAGGCATCCGCCCGCTGCGGGGGGAGGACATCGCCCGCACCATCCTCTGGGCGGTCACGCAACCGCCCCACGTCAATATCGACGAAATCGTGGTGACACCCGTATCGCAGGCCAACTCCTACTACAACAAGAAAGAGATGTAAGCCTCCGCCGAAAGAAACGGCACGGCAAACGATTTATCGGGGAGGCAACGCAATAGCCTCCCCGAAGCGCCGTTATTGATACAGAAACCAATAAACAGGAATTAACGATGACAATAGAGTGGTGGCTGCTGATAATCATCGGGATTGTCGGCCTTATCGTACAGGGACGGTTGCAGTCCGTATTCTCCAAATACTCCAAGGTACCGATGACAGGAGGGCTGACGGGCCGTGAGGTGGCGGAAAAGATGCTGCGCGACAACGGCATCCACGACGTCACCGTGACCTCCACGCGGGGACACCTTACCGACAACTACAATCCCACGAACAAGACAATCAACCTGAGCGAAAGCGTCTACGCCTCCAACAGCATCGCAGCTGCGGCCGTGGCCGCCCACGAAACGGGACACGCCATACAGGATGCCTACGGGTACGCCCCCCTGCGTGTGCGCTCGGCGCTCGTGCCGGTCATCAGCTTCGCATCGCAGTGGTCTTTCCTGCTCATCATTGTCGGCATCATCCTCATCAACACCATGCCGGCCATCTTTTGGGCAGGCATCGCCCTGATAGCCCTCTCGGCAATCTTCTCGGTCATTACGCTGCCGGTGGAGTACAATGCCTCCAACCGGGCCATGCAGTGGCTGGAAGCGAGCGGCACGCTCCACGGCGAAGCGCTCCAACAGGCCGGAACCGCCCTCCGATGGGCCGCACGCACCTACCTCGTCGCAGCCCTGAGCGCCATCGCCACCCTCCTCTACTACATCGGGTTCGCGCGAAGAGACTAACGCCGACACCAACTATCAAACAGATGCAGGGAGACGGAAATCCGTCTCCCTGCATCTGTTTTGCGGCGCAGACAATGACCGCTTTTCCATCTTCCGAACCGGCTTCGCCGACACCACCGCGCAATCTTCCCCACTTTCCGAATAACTTAAAGAGGCCGTACCGTTCTGAACATATCTGTTCAGAACGGTACGGCCTCTTTAAGTCTAACCCCACCCGGACGAGACATCGAAAACCGGTGCGAAAAAATCTTCCAGCCCAACCGGTCGCATCCGATACCGATAACAACGCAACGACTTGCGATTTATCTTCCGCTGCCATAACCGACTTGTGCGGATAAAGGGACTCGAACCCCCACGCCTTTCGGCACCAGATCCTAAGTCTGGCGCGGCTACCAATTACGCCATATCCGCAGTGCGTGACAAAAATAGCTTTTTTTGCCGTCAATGACAAATCGCAGCAGAAGCGTTCCAGTCCCATCCATCCTCCTGCGCAGCCGAGACGACTGCAGAAGCCCCTCTTTCCGCCTCAGTCCTTTTCTTCCGGCCGCCTTCCCCTCTCTCTGCCCGTGCGGACACAAGCCGCACCTCCGACCGGAATGAGACGAGCGAAGACAGCACAAAGCCCCTTTCGGAAAGGCAAAACCAAGGCGCAAACACAAAAGGTCGGAAACAGAAACCGATACGGCTCCGAAACCCGTTCCGCTTCCGTCGGTTCGGGACGACGACAAAAAACGGGCACCCTCACCGGATACCCGCCTGTTCGTCACCGCCGAAGCGGCCGCTATGTCCGATTAGAAGAAGAGGCTGAGGCCCACTGCCCAGGTATTCTTCACCGGGCTCTCCTTACCTGCAATCCAGTATGAAGCATCGACCCTCACCGGACCTACTGCCGCACCGAGCCCCACGGTAGCGTAGCTGCCGCCGATGGATTTCTCGTCACCGTAGTGATAACCGGCACGGAGGAAACCGTGTTTCAGGAAGTTGTACTCCAGACCCAGACCGGCGGTAAACGACGCATCGGTCGAAGGCATGAAGGTATAGCCGAGGTCGAGAGCTGCGAGCAGCTTGTGGTTTTCGGAGAAAGGCATGTCGATAGAACCGCCCAGCTTAGCGTAGGCAGGCATCGCTATCGGATTGGAAGGCACCGAGATATCGAGTTTGGTACCTACGTTGCTGACGTTGAGGCCCACCGCCCAGGTCGAACCGTAGAAAGATTCAATGGTATTTTCATAGTAAAATCCCAGGTCGAAGGTAAACGCATTGCCGGCCTTGTAATAGTCGCTGCCGAACTTCGTATAATCCGAACGGATATACCTGGCAGTCAGCGACATGGTGAAGTTATCCACAATCCTGCGCGTATAACCGATGCTGACAGCCATATCGTTGGGACGGAAGGAATCGCCCGCAACGGCATCGTCACCTGCGATAATGCTCTTGGGACCGTTGAAATAACGGAAGCCGAGGGAGAAACCGTTGTTTTCGTCGAGGTTGAAATAACCGCCTACCGCATGGGTAGCAACGCCCTTATTGTAATCGGGCATCACGGGGTTGTAGGAATAGCCAAAGCCCATCCGTTTTTCGCTGAGGAGGTTGGATGCGGCATTGCCGAATATTCCGAAAGGATTGTCGTTCACTGCGGTAGTTGCCATACCCATACCGGCGGCGCGGGGGTCGGCGCTGTTAAGCAGTGAAGACGCAGCACCCGAGGGAGCATTGTCCTGAGCGAACACAGTTGCAGAAGTACCGCAAAAAAGTACCGTACAAATTGCTCCGAGCAAGATTTTTTTACTCATAGTCAGAGATTTAGATTATTATAATTTACTTTAGTTGATGACATATCGCATAAGTCACAATAGACAAAAATAGTAATTTTTTTTAAACTTGATTAAACGATGCACAAAAATACCCGAATTTGGGCGATACGGCATCCGGTCCATCCGTTCCGGAGCGGATACCGGACGGCAAAGAGATACGGAAAGACACCGTACGGAACATCTTCCGTACTGCATATACCATCAACCACTCCGATATATGACACATTCAGGCCTCCAAAACGCATCCGGAACGCCCGAAAACGGCATGTGCCGTTACTTTATAGGTAACGGCACATAACACAACGCAAATATAGCTGTTTTTTGCAACCGCGCAAAATAATAGTTGTTTTTTTTATTATGTGGCGATAAATCAATGTATTCAAAACAAATGCGGTACTATGGAACAGAAATCGTTATTGCAAACGCTATCATCTATCATACAGGAGCTTAAAGAGAACGGACAATGGGGTACGGCCTACGTCTACCAAAGCGCGTACAATTCGTTCGCCCTGTTCTCCTGCTGCCGGGACATCCCGTTCAAGAAATTCACCCCGGCGCTCCTGAAGGATTTCGAGATATACCTCCGCAAACGCAAATGCAGTTGGAACACCGTCTCCACCTACATGAAAGTGCTGCGGGCCACCTACAACCGGGCCGTGGACGAAGGCTACGCCAGCTATGTCCCACGGCTCTTCCGGCACGTACAAACGGGGGTCTCCTCCGAGCGGAAAAGGTCGCTGGAAGCCTCCGACATGGGAGGGCTGATGAACGGCAAGGGCGAGGAACTCTCCGCAGGAATGGAGCGCACGCTGGCCATTCTCCAGTTGATGTTCATCCTGCGCGGCATCCCGTTCGTAGACCTCGCCTACCTGCGCAAAAGCGACATCCAAGGCAATATATTAAGGTACAGGCGACGCAAGACGGGCAGACGACTCACCGTAATACTGACACCGGAGGCCCTGAAGCTCATCGACACCCTGTCGGATAAAAGGGAGGAATCGCCTTATCTGCTGCCGTTCCTCACCAGTCCGGAAGGGAGCGAGGAGGCTTACCGTGAATACCAGCGTGCGCTGCGGAGTTTCAACCGGCAGCTCGCCGCGCTCGGGGAACGGTTCGGCGGTTCGACGCCCATCAGCACCTACACGATACGGCATACATGGGCTACCATGGCCTACTACTGCGAAATACATCCCGGCATCATCTCCGAGGCGATGGGACACTCCTCCATAGCGGTCACCGAGACCTACCTCAAACCGTTCCGGGACGACCGGATTGACGAAGCCAACCGGGAAGTGATATCCTATGTAAAAAAACAGGCCCGGAAAAACTCCGGCCGATAAACGTTCGGCCCGGTTGCCGGAGCCGCCTCCCCCCGGCTGCCGGAAACCGGATACGAACAAATCCGCGACTTTTCTCAACTGCGACGGTCGGTCCGGGGAGATGCGTTTCCCCGGACAGGCTGTCTCTGTCCGTATGCAACCGTACCACGACCCCATATCCGAAACGGCCTCCGGTGAGGATACAGGGACATGTGCCGTTACCTATAAAGTAACGGAAAACACACGGGGATAATTGAGCCAACCGCTGACAAGGCCACATTTTCTTTTTTAAAATTTATAAATTTTAAACTTTTGTGTCATGAACAAAAAATTTCTAAGCTTATTTCTGTGCGGGGCATTGGTGTCCGGTTCGGCAGGGATGTTCGTGTCCTGTAAGAATTACGACAGCGACATCGCCAGTCTGGACGACCGTATCACCGCTGTCGAGAAATCGGTCAGCGAACTGAAAGCGCAAATCAGCGCCGGCGCTGTCATCACCGATGTGACTCCCACCGAAAACGGCGTCAAGGTAACGCTGAGCAACGGCAAGACCTTCGAACTTACGAACGGCAAGGATGGTGCCAACGGCACCAACGGCTCGAACGGAGCCGACGGTCAGGACGGCAAGCCCGGTTCGGTAGTGACCATCGGCGACAACGGCAACTGGTTCATAGACGGTGTAGACACCGGTTACGCATCCAAGGGTGACAAGGGTGACAAGGGTGACAAGGGCGACCAAGGCGACAAGGGCGACCAAGGCGACAAGGGCGACCAAGGCGACCCTGGTGACAAAGGTGATAAAGGCGATACCGGAGATAAAGGTGATAAGGGCGATACCATCTACTATTATCCGGGCACCGAAGGCGAGGAGAACGGCTTTTGGGTAGAGGTGACCCGTGACGGCGTTACCGGCAACGAAACGAAACGCATCCTCACCGAAACGTGGCTGCCGCTCGGTACCGTAACCGCAGTATGGGACAGCGAAAACGGTTACCTGACGCTTTACAACGTGGATGGCGCTACGGAAGAGGAACCCGTACGCATCCCGCTCTATACCCATCTGCAGTCGATTGCTTTCGTGCCGCAGGTTATCGACACGAAACTGGGTATGGGCGTGATTGACTTCTACACCATCACCCGGGCAGGTGAATTCATCGCTGCCAACGACGCACAGGTCACCTACCGTCTGAATCCGCAGAACGCAAAGGTTTCCGATATCGAGTGGTCGTTCATCGACCGCACGGTTGAAACCCGCGTTGCAGGCGACAACGCCGACCTGCTCACCATCGTCTCCAGCGAAGTGGGCGAACTGGGCGGCATGAACTTCACCGTCAAGGCCAACGACGCGCTGAAAAGCCTGAAGGAGAATCAGGAAGCCATCGTAGCCCTGCAGGCCCTCAATACGGAGAACGATACGGAAATCGTCTCCGACTATGCAGCGGTGAAGGTGACCGAACTGAAAGATTTCGTCATCATCAACAAAACGAAGCTGAAATACGACGAGCAGCAGAAGGTGGACTATGACGAATCCGACATCGTAACGCTCGGCTGGACTACTCCCGCCTTCGACGAAGCTGCCGATGCCTATTTGAAATACGATGCGTCAATCGACCTCCACACCGTCGTGGAAACGTATGCCAAGGAGATTGAGAAGGTACTCACCGATGCGACCGTACGTTTCGAACCCATCTACGAGTTCCGTAAACCCGCCTCGTACATATCGCCCGAGGACGGCAATACCGACCAGCAAAAGTTCGTAACGCTCGACGAGAAGACCGGCATCGTGACTGTGGACAAGGAGTGGCTCGCACAGGGTACCGCAGCGGTAGGCCGTACCCCCATATTCGAAGTATACGCGTTCGTGAATGACAAGGCAATCGCCAACGCCTACATCAAACTCGAAATAACCAAAGACGACGTCGCTCCGGAAGACAAGGAGGACTTCGAGAAGACCTGGAACATCAACCACGGAGAGGCCATCGAGTATGCGGACATCGACCCGAACACGGGCTATACCGAACACTACGACTGGGCTACCTTCAACGCCGAAATACTCGATGTACTCGGACTGACGATGGAAGAATTCTCCACGAGGTACAACGATGCCGAGGTAAAATACATAGACCCGGTAAACGGTCCTACGACGCAAATGCCCGACGGCGTAACCATCGACTCGAAGAATCCGGCGGATGTCAATACTTCCACCGAGCTGGCAAACATCCTCATTACCAACAAGGCGAAATTCGGCGAGAAGACTTTCACCCTCACGTATCCTGCGAAGAACAGGAAACAGGACCCGAATATCGTCATCACGCTCGACTACAATATCGAACATGACCTGAGCCACATGCCCGCACTGAACCCCGACTACCTCATCGCCGGTGCAGACCAGACGGTACAGGTTAAAGGCCGGGAAGTAGCCGGTGCATGGAAGCTCGAAGCCGAAATGAAGGAATTCTGCGAAAACTACCTCAACGGTTACGACGTACTCGCAGGCAACCATACCGGTCTCTCCTTCCGGTTCGAGGACAACAGGCTCGAGAACGAAGGTGCCGAAATTACCGGTACGGAGTGGTCCGACCAGGTAATCTCGCTGACCACTCCGCTGACACAGAACGAATCGTACAGGGAGTACAAAGTCGAGATGGTTGCAACCTGCCAGAACGGCGAATGGTGCGAAAAGAGCTTCACCGTACGCTTCGTAAGGCCCTTCAACGCGACGATAGCCGCCGTCGAGCTCCGGACGCTTACCGCTACGGCTGACGAGGCAGACATCGCCGACCTGGTAATCATCAAGGATACGGACAACAGGGTAGTATACCAGAACGGCGAACTCACGACGCTCGGTACGGATACCTACAAGCTGAATGCCGCAGACCTGAGGTTCGAATACTCGCTTGAATACACGGCCGACAGCGAAGCATCCTTCGGCGGCGGGCTGACGATTGACCCTGCAACCGGCGTACTGACGTGGCTGAACAAGGGCGGCGACCTGCAGACCGACAAAGACGCTACCGCCGTAGCCGTTATCACGATACCCGACCTCGCCGCAATCAAGGCGACCGGCACCGTGACGGTACTCTCCACCGAGAACAGCAAAGAGTAGGCAATGACGAAAAGGCTATGGTTGCATAGTCCGGTTTTAGGATAATTAATGTTGGTGCCGGGGTCCCCGAAACGGGGACCCCGGTTTTTTCATCCCCGCAGCTCGAAGTTCGTTCCCGGCAGGGCGCCTTGCTCCGCGAAATAGGGAGCGAACAGACACGACAAGAGCGAACAGACACGACAAGCGCAGGGCGCATACTCTTCGGTATGCGCCCTGCACTGTCATTTCTCTTTGCAACAAGCAATCTGCGGAGCTATTGCAGTCCGTTGGCGTACATCTTCACGTCATCGACCGTTATCGTATTCTCGCACAGGATGACGAGGCGCTCCACCACGTTGCGGAGCTCCCTGATGTTCCCCGTCCAGGGCAATTTCTGCAGTTCGGCCAGCGCTTCCGCCTCTATCTTCTTGACAGGCACGTTGTATTCGCCGCATATCGTCTCCAGGAAATGGTCCACCAAGATGGGAATATCGTCTATGCGCTCGGCCAGCGTCGGCACACGGATGATGATGACGCTCAACCGGTGGAAAAGGTCTTCGCGGAACTCGCCGCGGGATATTTCGCGGGGAATGTCCTTATTGGTCGCGGCCAGAACACGCACATTCACGTCGATGTCGCGGTCGCTGCCGACGCGCGTTATCTTGCGCTCCTGCAACACGCGCAGTACCTTCGCCTGCGCCGGCAGGGACATATCGCCTATCTCGTCGAGGAACAACGTTCCGTTGTGGGCCTGCTCGAATTTGCCCTTGCGCTGCTTGACGGCGGAGGTGAAGGCCCCTTTCTCATGACCGAACAGTTCGCTTTCGATAAGTTCGGAAGGGATGGCGGCGCAGTTTACTTCGACGAACGGTCCGTCGCGCCGGCGGCTCTTCTCGTGCAGCCAACGCGCCACGAGCTCCTTGCCCGTCCCGTTGGCTCCCATGATAAGTACCCGTGCATCGGTCGGGGCGACCTTGTCAATCAACGTGTTCAGACGCTTGACCGGAACCGATTCGCCCACTATCCTGCCGACATGCGACCGCGCGGCACGCACACGGCGCACCGGGACGACCTCTTCCGGGACGGATTCGGCCTCGTCCGCCGCATCCGCCACGGCGGCAGGCGTCTTGGCCAGCCCCTTGCGCACGGCATCCAGCAGCCGGTTCATGTTGATGGGTTTCGTGACGAAATCGACAGCACCCTGCTGCATAGCCAGAACGGCGCTTTCCGGGCTGCTGTCATGCGACAGCCTTATCCACGGCGTGGAGGTTCTCAGCGGGGAATCGGGCTGTCTGCACAGCAACAGGTCGAAATGCCGGTTCGCATAGACGGTCATGCCGGAAATCGTGTCTTCGGCGACTTCCACCGCATGGCCCTCATACTCCAAACGCTCTTTCAGAGTATTGCGCATGCTGCGCGAAGGATCTATTACCAGTATATTGGCCATAGTCGGAGGTTAAAATGTTACAGCAAAATTTGATTTCCCCAAAAAATCGCATTAACTTTGTACAAAGTTAAGTAATTAGTTTTTCTTGTCAAAAGACATGCTGTTATTTTTCTCCTACCTATCAGCATTTTGACCTCCTGATTTCACATATTTTACCGGACGGATGTCCTACCGAGGAACGGAGCCGGTCATTATCGTGAACAGGTGGTTGCCGTCTTGCGGCAGCGACTAATGATTCATTTTATGGAAAAAAACTATAACATCTACAGGAAAAACCTGCAGCTGCCGGAGTACGGCCGGCACATACACCAGATGGTGGACAACCTGATGGCCATCGAAGACCGCGATGAACGCAACCGCAAGGCACGGGTAGTGATAAACGTGATGGGTAACCTCAACCCCCTCCTGCGGGACACCCCGGAGTTCACCCACAAACTCTGGGACCACATGTTCATCATGTCCGATTTCAAGCTCGACGTGGATTCTCCCTATCCCATTCCCACCTCGATGACGCTGACACCCGTACCGCGCCGCATGGACTATCCCGACGAAAAGGTGGGGCTGAAACATTACGGCAAATATGTCAAGAAGGTCATCCGTTCGCTCGAAGGGGTACGGGACCAGGAGGCCGTACAAGAGGTGTTGGGCGACATTGCCCGCTACATGCGCACCAAAAGTTACGAATACAATCAGGAGCACCCCAACAACGAGGCCATCATCAAGGAGATAAAGCGAATGTCGGACTACCGCATCAGCGTGGACGAGGATGCCCTGAGTCTGATAAAGAGCGAATACAAGCAGGCGCCGGTACGCAGCAAGAAACCGCTCTACGCCAACAAGAAGAACGGCAAGAACAACAAGGGCCCCCAGCGGCACAACTATTCCAAATAAGACGCACAGGGCTGCGGCTGCGGAAACCGGCACGTAATATCGCGCCGTTTTTCGCGTTTTCCTATCAATCGGGTTATCTTTGTACCCCAAACCGACACGTATGAAACACTCTCTTCTTGTACCCGCCCTGGCGGTATGCGCCGCAGCAGCGCTCGCCGTCTCCTGCGACAGCAACAGGGCGAAAGTGTCCGGGCGCATCGCCGGCCCCGAGCGGTGCATGGTGGTGCTCGAACAGATAACGGCCACGGGCGCCGTATCGGTGGATTCGACGGCCACGAACCGCAGGGGCAACTTCCGGTTCAACATCGAACTGCCTCCGAGCGGAACGACATTCTACAATCTCCGAATAGGCGAAGACAGAATACCCCTGTTCGTATCGCCAGGCGAGAAGGTCACCATCTCGTCGATGTACGGCAACCCGGGCGACTACATCATACGAGGGTCGCGCGAATCCATCCTCGTCAAGGAGCTCAATGACATGATGAATGCCGGGGCCGGAAGGCTCGATTCGCTCTCCCGGCTCATCTCCACGACCGACCGCAACGCCGCACGCCGGACAGAGTACATCAAGGAGTACGGCAGGGAGTACAGCCGTCTGAAACGCGAACAGATAAAATTCATCGTAACCAACAGCCGGTCGCTTGCGGCGCTTTACGCCCTTTACCAGCGACTGCCCGACGACAAGACGCTCTTCAACGGCAATTCCGACATCATCTACTACCGGCTCGTAGCCGATTCCGTCTCCAAATCCTATCCCGATTCGCCGTACGTGGCCGCGCTCCGGTCGCAGGTCGACATGGCCGACGCCAACGAGGAGCTCGCACGCATGGTCAGCGAAAGCATCTGCAATCCGGCTCCCTATCCCGACATCGCCCTGCCGGACATGTACGGCGACGTCCGCCGGCTTTCGTCCATCGGGAACAAGGTCATTCTACTCGACTTCTGGTCGGCCGCAGCACCGGAGGCGGCGATGTACAACGCCGAACTCAAGGAGATTTACAGCCGATTCGCCGGGGAGGGCTTCGAGATATACCAAGTGGGAATAGATACCGACAAACAGGTGTGGATAAACGCCGTACAGGAACAGAGGCTGCCCTGGATTTCGGTATGCGACTTCAAGGGGCCGGCCGGTATCGCCCCGCGCGTGTACAACATCGACAAGGTTCCCGCCAATTACCTCATCGACGGCAACGGCGAAATCGTGGGGCGCGACATCCCGACCGACAAACTCGCCCGCGAGGTGGACAACCTCGTAAGGAGACTGAAATAAAAAGGGAGCCATGTACTACTTCGCATCGGACATGCATCTCGGACTGCTACCGGCGCAGGAGTCGCGGGAACGCGAAAAACTGCTCATCGGATGGCTGCGGAGGGTTGCCGCCGATGCCGAAGCCATCTTCCTCGTAGGAGATTTGTTCGATTTCTGGTACGAATACCGGCGTGTCGTCCCGAAAGGTTTCACCCGGCTGCTCGGCACCCTGTCGGAGCTGACCGACCGGGGGGTGGAAATCCACTTCTTCACCGGCAACCACGACATGTGGGCCTACGGCTATCTCCAAACGGAGTGCGGAGTCCATGTCCACGACAAACCCCTCGAAACCCTGCTCTACGGCAAACGATTCTTCATCACCCACGGCGACGACATCACCGCCCGCGAACACGGATTCCCGACGCGGCTCATGAACCGGACTTTCCGGTCGCCCGCCGTCCGGTGGCTCTTTTCCCATCTGCTGCATCCCGACACCGCACTGCGCTTCGGATACGGATGGTCGTCGCACAGCCGCAAATCGAAGGCCGTCACGCACCGCTTCCTTGCCGAAGAGGAACCGATGGTGCGTTTCGCCCGCCGCTACTGTGCCCATGAACCGGTCGATTACTTCGTATTCGGCCACAACCACTGTGCCGAAATCTATCCGCTGGGCAACGGCTCCACCGCCGTATTCCTCGGCGAATGGATAGAACATCCCACCTATGCGGTACTCGACTCCACAGGCAGAGTCAGCCTCAAGCGATATCCCGACAGCGGAGAGACACAACAGGCCCGGAACACCCCGCAGTAGCAAGGAGATATCATCCACCCTCTGCAAAGACCGCACACGGCCGGACGGGGAGACAGTGCCTCCGGCGACGGTACGGAAAGAAGGCCCAATCCGACATACTACAAACCGAGTACACGATATGGCAAGCCCCGGCAAAACTGCGGGTAGCGCCGGATACGGAAAAACGTCCCCGGCAGCGATGCGCAAAGAAAACGGCCCGGCAGCCGCCACAGATACGAAAGCCGAAAAGGGAAGGATTGAAATCCTTCCCTTTTCGGCTTTCGTATCGTACCCTTTCCCAATACGGCCTCGACCGACGGGACAGGATACCGGTATCTCACTGGGCTCCCTTGCCCTGGATATAGGCGTCGATAGCCGCGGCCGCCTTGCGTCCCGCTCCCATGGCAAGAATAACCGTAGCCGCGCCCGTCACGGCATCGCCGCCGGCAAACACGCCCTCACGGGTAGTAGCCCCTTCGTCGTTCGCAATCAAACCGCCCCAACGCGTCGTCTGAAGCCCCTCCGTCGTGGAGGCGATGAGAGGATTCGGTGAGGTACCCAGCGACATGATGACGGTATCGCACGGAATTTCGAACTCGGAACCCGGAACCGCTTTCGGGGAACGGCGCCCCGACTCATCGGGTTCGCCGAGCTCCATCCGGATGCAGCGCACGCCCCGCACCCAACCCTCCTCGTTGCCGAGAATCTCGAGCGGATTGGCGAGCATCACGAACTGTACCCCCTCCTCTTTGGCATGGTGTACCTCTTCCAGACGGGCAGGAAGCTCCGCTTCGGAACGGCGATAGACGATATAGGCATCGGCCCCCAACCGTTTGGCGGTACGCACGGCATCCATGGCGACGTTGCCACCCCCTACGACCACCGTCCGTTCGCCCACATAGACGGGCGTGTCGGACTCCTCCAGATAGGCTTTCATCAGGTTGTTGCGCGTCAGGAACTCGTTGGCCGAGAGTACGCCGTTCAGGTTCTCGCCCGGAATCCCCATGAACTTGGGCAGACCGGCTCCGGAACCGATGAATACCGCCTCGAACCCTTCGTCGCGCATCAGGCCGTCGATGGTCACGGTACGTCCGACGATGGTATCGGTCTCGAACCGGACTCCCAGTGCCTTCACCTTCTCTATCTCGCGGGCCACCACCTTGTCTTTCGGAAGGCGGAATTCGGGAATGCCGTATTGCAGCACCCCGCCGAGCTTGTGCAGCGCCTCGAACACCGTCACCTCATACCCCATCTTGGCCAGGTCGGCAGCACATGCCAATCCCGAAGGACCGCTGCCGATTACGGCGACCTTGTGCCCGTTGGAGGCGACCGCCGCCCGCTGGCTGCTGCCGTGTTCCAATTCCCAATCTCCCACGAAACGCTCCAGTTTGCCGATAGCCACCGGCTCCCCTTTAATGCCGAGCACGCACGCTCCTTCGCACTGTGCCTCCTGCGGACAGACACGGCCGCACACCGAGGGCAGCGAAGAGTCCTCGGCAATGACCGCTGCGGCACCGGCCAGGTCACCGGCCAGCACCTTGGTAATGAAATTCGGTATTTTGATGGAAACCGGACAATGCGCCATGCACTGGGGCTTCTTGCAGTTCAAGCAACGCGAAGCCTCAAGCTGCGCTTCGTTCAGGTCGTATCCGTAACAAACTTCGTCGAAGTTCGTCGCCCTTACTCGGGGATTCTGTTCCCGCACCGGGACGCGGGGAATCTTGTTAGCCATACTCTTTTTTTAGATATATTTATGCGGGCCGTACCCGCGTTATCCCTTCTTCACTCCATCCGGCAGAAAACCGCCGTACATTTTCGGTTTCCGTCATCCCCGGCCGATACGGCAACGGTGGTCGGCGACCGATTCCTTAGACTTGTACATCCGCTGACGACGCATCGCCTCGTCGAAATCTATCAGCGACGCATCGAACTCCGGACCGTCCACGCAGGCGAACTTCATCTTGCCGCCGATGCTCACCCGGCAGGCTCCGCACATGCCCGTTCCGTCTATCATCAGCGTATTGAGGCTTGCGATGGTCCTGATGCCGTATTCACGCGCCGCAAGGGCCACGAACTTCATCATTATCATCGGTCCGATGGTGACAATCTCGTCGTAGCGTTTGCCGCGGTTGTCGATGAGGTCTTTCATCAGCGCCGTGACATTGCCGTGGAAACCCGCGCTTCCGTCGTCGGTGGACAGATAGAGGTTACCGGCCACTTTGCGCAGCTCATCGGTGATAATCAACATCTCCCGGTTACGGGCTCCCACGATGACATCCGCCTCGACGCCGTGTTCATGCAGCCATTTCACCTGCGGATAAACCGGCGCCGCACCCACGCCTCCGGCGATAAAAAGGAACTTCCTGGCACGCAGAGCCTCCGGAGTTTCGTGTATGAACTCCGACGGCTGACCGAGCGGGCCGGCGAAATCGGCCAAAGCGCCGCCCTCTTCGAGGGCCACTATCTTACGGGTGGAAGCACCGACAGCCTGTATCACGATGCTGATTGTCCCCTGCTCCCTGTCGTAATCGGCAACCGTCAGCGGTATCCGCTCCCCGTCGTCGGTACCGCGGACTATCACGAACTGACCGGGCTGGGCCGCCTTGGCTACGCGCGGCGCTTCGACATTCATCAGCCAGATATCCGGCGCAAGCAGCCTTTTTTCTACTATCCTGAACATAATTACGTATTTGGTTATACTTCCATTGCAACAATTCTCCGGAGCCGGAAGCCGTTGTATCAATAGACATCGGCCCCCAGCCGCACCTCACGGAAAGGACGCACCGGGTCGTTCACTACGAACGAGACCCCGCCCGACTCTGTACCGTAAGCCTCCTCGCTTATCTTCAACGTCACCGGCACGGCCAGCGACGTTCCGGGACGCACGACCGTCCCCGGGGTCAGCGGACACTCCGTACCGCGCCGGAGTGACACGCTCCGTACAATCAGGTCGCTTTGCCCGCTGTTCGAGATATTCACCTCAAGCGTCAGCTCGCTTCCCGGCCGGACATCCCCGAAATTCCGGTACATCGGCGACACCTCGCAACGGGCAGCCCGGGAGATATCCGTAGCGCTGAAATCATCCACCGCGATGGCATTGGCCGTAAAGGGCAGGCCCGCCTCCTCGCCGTCCACCGAGAAATAGACCCGCTCGGCCAGCAGACCGTACACCGGGTCCCCTTCGGTAAAATCGTAGGTAAAGGTCACCAAGCCTCTCTCTCCCGGTGCGAGCCGCTCCGGAGCGGCTATCGTCAGCCGGCCGCTCCCGTAACCGGCCCTCACAGACAACACGGTTTCGGTCTCCCCCGTATTGACGACACCGACGGCAACGGACTCGACACTGCTGTTCTCCACATATCCGAACGCCACATGCATGGCCTCAGCCCGTACTCCGCCCGCCAACGCGAACGGATACTCCTCCTCCACACTGCGCGGACGCCCTATCACCGTCCCCTTCACCGTAAGCAGATTTCGGTTGCCGTTGCTGTAGACGGTCACGCTCTTCGAGAATTTACCCGAATAATTCGCCGGGTCGAACACCACCTCCACGGAACCGCGCCCGCCCGGCTTCACCGGTTCGCGGCTGTAATCGACTGCGGTACAACCGCAGTCCACCTTGATGCGCGTAATGACCGCCGCACCCGTACCCGTGTTGGTGAAGGAGAAGAGATGGCTGACCGGGCCGTCCACTTCACGCAGCGTACCGAAATCCCATTCGTATTCATCGAAAACGAGCGCGGAGATGCTGTTCTGCGCCCACCCGGCCACACAAACCAACAGCGCTGCGGTCAGCAGCACCGCCCTTTTCGCTATTCCGTACACTTTCATAACAATAAAACCCTGCAAATCTATAAAATATTCATGTAACGAGGAACGCCGTATTCATAATAACAGGTATATCGGAGTACCGGCCCGTCAAAAACAATTCGGAGAAACCCTGCACCGTCTCCGTACCGGCCCACCGACACCTCCCGTACGGTTCGTCCCCGCAAGAGACAAACGGACATCCGAGAAATTGTCATGCAGTTTTCCGAAAAAATTTTGCACAAAAAAATATTTGCTATATATTTGCATCCCGAAACGGGAACCCGCCAGTCGAAGACTTACGAGAGACTTCCGTTTCAAAAACGAAATATTCCTCAATAGCTCAGTTGGTTAGAGCACCTGACTGTTAATCAGGGGGTCCCAGGTTCAAGTCCTGGTTGAGGAGCCGGTAAGAGAGACTCGCAAGAATGCGGGTCTCTCTGTTTGCATACTGTTCTTTGCGGAAGGGATTCGCAGCACCGTTCAAACGCAGCATTCACGGATACGCTTCGACGACAGCAGGTCTTCTCCCGCAACGGAGACATACAGCGCCTCCCTGCCAATACTGCCCCGGCTACCCAGCATCCACCCACAAACCATATCCGCCCCCTGCTTCGCTCTCCCTTACGCCATCTACGGTACTACGCCTGTCCGACGCTCCATCCAGACATCCTTCTTTTCCCACCACATTTTCCTCGCCGACCGCAATGCCCGTTCGGCTGTCCGACTTCCTGCTTGTACGTCTTATTTATTCATTATCAATATATTATTTACTTTTATCATTACTTTTGCTACCTTGGCCAAAATTTTCAGCGCGTACTTCCTGCCCATTCCGCACACCGTACGGCCAGCAGCACGTACTCGATAGAACACGGACAATTTACCAATTTCAAACTATGAAAAACATCTGCTACTCGGGAGCAATACTCGCTCTGACGACATTGCTTCTGACCGGGTGCGAAGCCCTCCAGAAAGAGTACATGAAAATCACACTCCGGGAACAGGACAAAGTCCTGACATTCGGCCGAGAAGCCGGCCTTGAGAAATCCGTCACGTTCTCCTCGACCACCTCGTGGACCGCAAGCGTACAGGGCGACTGGCTCGCCGTCGCTCCCGACTCCGGCAACAGCGGAAGCAACACAATCACCGTCACGACCCTCACGGCAAACGACGGCAACGATGGACGCACAACCGAAATCACACTCACCGCAGGCGGAGACCCGGCAACCATTACCGTCGTCCAGAAAGGTACCGAAAGTACCGACGACCCGGACCCGAACAACCCCGACCCGGACGAGCCCGTCGCATCGGACGAGAAGTTCATCACCAAAATACGACTGACCGGAACCGAAGACCCGAACGACGTCTCTGATTTCTACATCGCATACGACGAAAACGGGAACATCGTCGGTACCGACCGGTTCGACATCGACATGGAAGCGGGCGAATGTATCTACTATTATCACGTAAGCCATACGGTGACAGGTAGCGACGGCAACGAGATTACCGTTCTGACACGTAACGAATGGATAAGCACGGCAGAGATGCAGAGCGAGAAGTCGGAATACACTTCATCCATCCTGCTCGACGACAACGGAAATGCGGTACGACAGCCCTACGCCGTCGGAGACGAGGACTTATGGGTCGAGGCCGCATATAACGCGGACAACACGCTCAAGACCTGGATATGGGCAGACAAAGAGTATGAAAGCCAAGAGATAGCCGCACGGTGGGAAAACGGGAACATGGTATATTTCAACGAAGAAGACATAACGTATGCTCCGGAGTATGCGGTCCCCGAAACCGGATTCGACTTCGGATTCTTCCTCATTCTCGAAAATTGGATTACCCCGGCTTCCTCGTATATGGGTACACCCTCCACGAACCTTCCGGCCGGGACGACCGGCGATTCTCCGAGGACATTCCGGTACGAATTCGACGGAACGGGACGCGTGACATCCGCGTATGTGGAAGAGTGGGAGCTCCATTACGAAATCTTCTACGGAGAGCAGGAGATGCAGGAGTATCCCAAACCGGTCCTGTAAGCAGCCGTAAAGTCCGGGAAAGCACGTTGTCCCGTACCGGCACCATCCTCCCCGCAGCATGGGAAACGCGATGGGACGGTACGCAGTCGGCCGCTCCGGTACACGCATTCCGTATTGTCATCGTGAGGGCATCCAGCGCCTCGCGATGACAATATTTTTTATCTATATCCGAAAACGGCATCGTACCGGAGAAGAATCCGAACGCACCGCACGCCCCAATCGGGCATTCCGGCCTCTTTCCGATGCACAGATTTTAGTAACAGCCCCCGGCAATATCCCCAAAAGTAGGAATTGCCTACCCCACGGGGAGCCGATATTTTTGCACCGGAATTAAAAACAGGAGGATTCATGAAAAAAACAGCGACTGCCTTGTTCTCTTTGCTGCTTGCGATATCCGCCCTCAATGCGCAGGGGCAAACGAAAACATACGACATATCGGGAACAGTAGTGGATTCGCTCTCTTCCGAACCGCTGCCCGGCGTTTACGTAACGGCAGGCAGCAAGGGAGGACAGACGAACGGCGACGGACACTATGTCATCAAGAACGTTCCCGCCGGAAAGGTTACCCTCAAGACCATGTATTATTCATCCTACCCCACCGCCACGCGCGAGATAGAGCTCACGGGCGATACGACGGTCGATTTCATATTGGCCGAACAGATATTCAACATCAACGAAGTGGTGGTGACCGGCACGAGAACGGAAAAAAGACTTGCAGAGGCCCCCGTACTGACCACCGTGATAGGGGAACGGGAGATAGAGAAAGCCGGTTCGGTATCCATGCTCGAATCCCTGCAGGACAACATTCCCGGCATCGTCATATCGCCCAATGCCATGGGCAATAACATGCGCATCAAGGGGCTCAACAGCCGGTACATCCTGATGCTTGTCGACGGCGAACGCCTCGTATCGGAAGGGGCCGGAGGCAACGTAAACCTCGACCAAATCGACGTGAACAACATCGAGCGCATCGAGATGATAAACGGCGCAGCCTCGGCGCTCTACGGTTCCAACGCCGTGGGAGCGGTCATCAACGTCATCACCAAAAAGCCGGTACACAAGTTCGAAGCAGATGCCAATGCCTCCTGGGCCAACCACAACACATGGCGTACCCGTCTGAGCGCCGGCACGAACCTCAAAAAGTTCTCGGCCCGGGCAAGCGGCTTCCGCAACTCCTCGGACGGCTTCGGCGGCGACGGGGAGGGGGCGTATGCAGCGGCCTACGAAGACTATGGGGCGACGCTTAACATGGGTTACCGTCCGACGGACCGCTCGGACGTGAACGTCGTGGGCCGTTTCTTCAGCCACGAAACCTTCAATCCGACCGGCAGCATGAACGCCTCGCATGCCCTGTCGCACAACCTGTCGCTCGGCGCGAACGGCGGACTCTCTTCCGCAGACAAGCGCAACAGCATGCGGCTCAGCGTGAATTTCGACAAATACTTCGATTACGAGGTCCTCGAAAAGAAGAACGACACGAAGAACAAGGACAACACATCGAGCTACATCTCCGCACGCTTCATAGATACCTTCATTCCTACTGCAAAATGGGAACTCATCGGCGGCCTCGAATACAACCATGAGGAGAATTTCGCCACCTCCACGCTCGGCGCCACGCCGACCACCAAGACGCTCGACGACGCCAACGTGTTCGCCCAGGCCGAATACGAGATACTGAAAAATTTCGACGCCGTGGCGGGCGCCCGCTATACCTACAACAGCCAGTTCGGCTCCGCCTTCACGCCCAAGCTGTCGCTCATGTACGAAGTGGCCGAATGGCGCTTCCGGGGCGGCGTCGGTACCGCATTCCGTGCGCCGAGCATCAAGGAACTCTATTACGACTTCGACCATCAGGGCATGTTCTGGGTCTACGGCAACCCCGACCTGAAGGCGGAAAAAGGGCTGTACTCCTCGCTGTCGGCGGAATACACCGAAGGGCTGCTCAACGTCTCGGTATCGGCCTACTACAACA
>OJPH01000535.1_pt1 | contig 24583 bp, 20 predicted proteins | sample 1598481 | NCBI WGS metagenome assembly OJPH01 (sample SAMN03922482, study PRJEB24848) | human gut metagenome | isolation source: stool sample | host: Homo sapiens | place: Germany | collected 2011-05 | reverse complement strand
ATCACCCGGAGGAGGTTGTTACCATGTTTTCTGAAGCATTACGAAAATTGGATGAGAATACAGTCAACTACATGATCGATGAATTGAAAAAAGAACGGGATGAAGCAGTCACTGCTCTAGCCAAAAAGAACGCCGCTCTGGCCGAAAGTGATGCTACAGTATCTGAAATGAAGGCTACCTTATCTGAAAAAAATGCTGAGATTGCAAGATTAAAGGCGCAACTTGCCGAGCGAAACAAATAAAATCTTATTTTCTAATATAACAACAAGCAGAAAACTCCTGATATTATACTTGTTATGTAGCAAACCTATCCGAGTGCCGGTTCTTAGGCAGCGTCCCTTGCTGCCTTACGTACCGTTGCACCGAGGATAGAGCGCAAGCGTTTTGCGTAATAACAATGTATAATATCAGGAGTTTTCGTCCGTCTGCATCACTCAAATTGATGCTCTTTATAGTGATGGGCTTCCTCCAGCATCATATCCTTAACCTTCATGAGTCGCACCTGCGTGCTTCGCTCATTCTCATCAAGCTTCATACTGATATATCGGATGCCCTCCTTTGTCTCAGGAATGATAACATGCTCCAGTGCATTTACACGTCGTCTGGTCTTTTCGATCTCCGATGCCAGAAGCTGACAGGATTTCTCGATCTCCGCCAGTTTCAGCATATCCGGAAGGATGTCAGCAAGTGACTTTACTGCATCATCCAGATCACCGGAGGTAAATGCAAAACCGTAAGAATAGATATCATTCTCATCCGCACTTTTTGTTGTATATTCAAATACCGGAATATCTACACTCATAACATTTCGATCCTTGCAGGTAAGCTGGACTTCCTGTTTCGGTGCCATCAGTGCCGTATGAAGGATCTGTTCAGACATGCCGGCTTTTGCTATGACAAAATTCGTATTGGCGGCCTTGATACCGGCCTCAACCTTCTCTCGAAGCGCCATATTCTCTCTTGCCATATCAAGGAACTGCCGCATCAGCTCATCTCGTTTATCTTTTAACAGCTTATGGCCTCTGGTTGCCGTAACAAGCTTCTTCTTTAAACGGGTCAGTTCCATTCTGGTAGGATTTACCTGTGTAGCTGCCATTTTTGCCTCCTTATAAAGTCAACTCGAAGCGCTCCACCTCGCCTAACGGCTCGTAGCGCTCTTCCGTTTATTAACTCGAAGCGCTCCACCTCGCCTGTCGGCTCGGTGGGTTCTGTCGAACCATGCTCGTATCCTTGCAAATCGTCTGCTATGAGCAAGCTCAAGCATCCCATTTGCAAGTCTACTCACGCGCTTCTCGTTACTTTCCATAATACATATCTAACCACTTATCATCGATACGTTTCAGTTCTGCTCGAGGCAGGATCGATAACAGCTTCCAGCCGATGTTTAATGTCTCTTCGATACTTCTGTCTGTCTCATAACCCTGAGATACATATTCCTTTTCAAATGCTTCTGCAAACTTTGCATATAAAATATCGATATCCGACAATGCTGATTCACCAAGGATCGTCATAAGCTCCTTCGCATCCTTACCACGGGAATATGCCGCAAATAACTGGTTCATGGTGCTGGAATGATCTCCTCTTGTCTTTCCCTCACCGGTACCCTTATCCTTCAGACGTGACAGGGATGGAAGTACATCGATCGGTGGTGTTACACCCTTTCTGTAAAGCTCACGGCTTAAAATGATCTGTCCCTCTGTGATATATCCTGTTAAGTCAGGGATTGGATGTGTCTTATCATCCTCAGGCATGGTAAGGATCGGGATCATTGTGATACTACCGTTCTTGCCACGCTGTCTTCCTGCTCTTTCATATAAGGTTGCAAGGTCTGTATACATGTATCCGGGATATCCACGACGACCCGGAACCTCTTTTCGGGCTGCAGATACTTCTCGTAACGCATCTGCATAGTTTGTGATATCCGTCAGGATAACCAATACATGCATGTTCTTTTCAAATGCAAGATATTCCGCAGCGGTCAGTGCCATACGAGGGGTAGCGATACGCTCAACCGCAGGGTCATTTGCAAGGTTGATGAACAGTACAGTTCTGTCGATCGCGCCTGTCTCCTTGAAGCTCTCCGTGAAGAAGTTCGCTTCTTCGAAGGTGATACCCATAGCTGCAAATACTACGGCGAATGGTTCATCTGTTCCACGTACCTTAGCCTGTCTTGCGATCTGGGCTGCTAGCTTCGAATGTGGAAGTCCTGATGCTGAGAAGATCGGTAGCTTCTGTCCTCTTACCAGTGTATTTAATCCATCAATAGCAGAGATACCTGTCTGGATAAATTCCGATGGGTAATTTCTGGCTGCCGGATTCATTGGCAGACCATTGATATCTCTTCTCTCCTCCGGAAGGATATCCGGTCCTTTATCGATCGGTCTTCCCAGTCCGTCAAATACACGGCCAAGCATATCTTCTGATACGCCAAGCTCCATGCTTCGTCCAAGGAATCTTACTTTACTGTTTGAAAGGTTAATACCTGTTGAATTCTCAAATAACTGTACCAGTGCATCTTCACCATTGATCTCAAGAACCTTGCATCGTCTGACTTCGCCGCTTGCAAGCTCGATCTCACCAAGTTCATCATAGGTGACATTTTCTACACCATGTACCAGCATCAGAGGTCCTGCAACTTCCTGTATGGTTCTATATTCTTTTGGCATGCGCTTAGTCCTCCTTTGCTATGGCTGCTTCCAGTTCCTGATGAAGTGCCTTTATGATCTTGTCATATTCTGCTTCCACATCTTCCGGATGTGTATATTTGAAACGTCCGATTTTCTCACGAACCTCCATGTTCAGAATATTCTTTATAGTTGCACCACTCTTCAAGGCCTCTGATGATTCCTCATAGAATGCCAGCACAAGTTCCATCATGCGGAACTGCTTATCCAGTGGTGTGTAGGTGTCGATCTCATGGAATGAGTTCTGATGCAGGAAGTCCTCACGGATAGATCTGGCTGCTTCCATCTTCAGACGGTCGCCTGCAGATAAGGCATCCATACCAACCATCTTAACGATCTCGTCAAGCTCTGCTTCTTCCTGTAATAATGTCATAAGCTTCTGACGATCTTCCATCCAGTGCTCATTGACATTTTCCTCAAACCATTTTCCCATGTTATCTACATACAGCGAATAACTGGTCAGCCAGTTGATCGCCGGGAAATGTCTCTTATAAGCCAGTGCGGAATCCAGTCCCCAGAATACCTTAACGATACGAAGGGTTGCCTGTGATACCGGCTCTGAAATATCACCACCGGGAGGTGATACGGCTCCGATTACGGATAAGGCTCCGGTTCTTCCTTCCGAACCAAGTGTCTTAACCATACCGGCACGCTCATAGAACTGTGCCAGACGGCTTCCTAGATATGCAGGATAACCTTCCTCACCGGGCATCTCCTGTAAACGTCCTGACATTTCTCGAAGTGCTTCTGCCCATCTGGAAGTAGAGTCAGCCATCAGCGCAACGGAATATCCCATATCACGGAAATATTCTGCGATCGTAATACCGGTGTAAATAGAAGCCTCTCTGGCTGCAACCGGCATATCCGATGTATTTGCGATCAGAACGGTTCTCTCCATCAGGGAGTATCCTGTCTTCGGATCCTTCAGTTCAGGAAACTCGTTTAATACGTCTGTCATCTCGTTTCCACGTTCACCACATCCGATGTATACAACGATATCGGCTTCTGCCCATTTTGCAAGCTGATGCTGGATAACGGTCTTTCCACTACCGAATGGTCCGGGAACTGCTGCTACACCACCCTTTGCGATCGGGAAGAATGCATCGACAACTCGCTGTCCTGTGATAAGCGGCATAACCGGCGGAATCTTCTCTGCATAAGGACGACCCTTACGAACCGGCCATTTCTGCATCAGTGTCAGTTTCTTATCACCCTTTGCTGTCTCGATCACACATACAGTTTCTTCTACTGTGAAATCTCCGCTCTTGATCTCTTTTACAGTTCCTTCTATACCATATGGAACCATGATCTTCTGAGTTACGACAACTGTCTCCTGTACGGTTCCGATCACATCTCCAGCCTCTACCTTGTCCCCTGCCTTAACGCATGGAACAAATGGCCATTTGATGTCTCTCTTTAATGATGGAACTTCAACGCCTCGCTGCAAATTATTTCCACAGATTTTCATGATATCATCCAGAGGTCTCTGGATACCGTCATAGATACTGCTGATCAGTCCCGGTCCAAGTTCTACGGACAGCGGCATTCCGGTTGACTCTACCGGTGCACCCGGTCCAAGTCCTGATGTCTCTTCGTAAACCTGAACAGATGCCTGATCTCCATGCATCTCTATGATCTCGCCGATCAGTCGGCTCTCACTTACTCTGACAACGTCATACATATTCGCGTCACGCATTCCCTCTGCGATAACAAGAGGTCCTGCAACTTTTTTTATCTTACCTGTTGCCACGTTTTCTGGTCACGCTCCTTCCTAGTTTCCACTGAACAGAATGTCCGAACCGACTGCCTGTTCTACGGATTTCTTTACTCCATTTATACCCGCGGATGTATTACCGGAAACTCCTGGGATCAGGATGATCGCCGGAAGCATCTGCGTCTTATATCTCTCTATCTCTTTCTTGATCTGCTCTGCCATGCTCTCTGTTACATAGATAACGGCATATCCACTTTCTGCCAGTCTTCTGAGCTGTGTACTGCCCTGTTCTGCATCGGATACCGGGAAGGTCTCAAGTCCCAGAGTCGCAAAGCCATAGATGCTGTCATATTCACCTAATACTGCAATTCTATACATACATTTCCCTTACCCTTTCCCTGATTGCATCATCCGGCAGATGATTTAACTTTCCGGTCAGGATGATCCTGACTGTCTTAATCTCATTCTGCCTTGCAAGTACATAAGCAACAAGTGGTCCGATCGTAAATGAATTATATTTCTGTGGCCGGATCGCCTCTATGATCCGGTTGTCGCACCAGCGTTCAAATGCGGATGAACTGTCTGATAATGCCGCAGCTCCACCGGAATACGGTGTTTCTTCCAGATATTTGATCACATCCGGCATGCCGGAAAGTGCTGCCCGCATCAGCCGTTCCACATTGAGCGTCTGACATTCCTCCATCGCACGTCTCATAAAATCCAGTCCTTTTTCTGTCTTTACAGAACGGACTGCGATCTTGATATTTGCAACTGCCACAACTGTCTCTGCATATTCTTTTAATAATGCATCTCCATTCTTCTCCGCTGCCGCAAGCATTGCTCGCATGGCTGCCCGATCGATGATAACATCACACATCTGACCATCTCCGGTATGCACCAGACACTCATATGCCTCTAACGCGCATTCCCGCATAGATTCCGGTAATGACTGGAAATCTTTATTTTTAATGATCTCGACTAATGCTTCACCCGAAACAGATGCATTGTCATAAAATACATTTGCCTGAACTTCTCCGTCTACAACGGTTTTGATCGCTGCCTTCAGATTATGAAAACTATCCTGGATCAACAATACGTCAAATACTGTCTGATCGGATACCATCTCCTTGACCAGTGTCCATGTTTTTTCCAGTTCCCTGTTCAAAATGGTCTCTGCATCCTGCACTCCGGCTTCTGTATCACCCCAGCCTTTTTCACCTAAGAACTGAAGGCAGTCCGCATATGTTTTCTGGGCGATCAACTGCTCGATCACAGCCTGTGAAAACAGGGACATCTCAAGTGCCCGGATCCTGGCAACAGCATATATATATTTGTCTGCCATTTTTCTACCTCCCTTATGTGAATAACAGGGAATTTAATTTGTCTGCCATTTCTTCTTTCTGCGCATGGAACATGGCAGCTAATGAACAATTCTCCTCGATACCGCCATAGATCAGGATAAATCCTCCGTCTATATCACTGGCTTTATCTGCGAGCGTCAAATCTCCTCCATGTGCTTTTGCTATCTCTGATACCCGTTTTGCAAATCCTGCCGGAAGCCGCTCCATATCTTTGGCTGAGAAGCTGATCTGTCCACTCTTCGGCTGTACTGCATTTCCGATCATACGCTCCATCATATGGAAATATCTGTCAACTTCCATATCGATCATTCCGTTATAGGCTTTACCTATCACTTCATTGATGATCTCCTGCTTTGCCTTTAAGACTGTCTGGCGTTTCTTCAGGTCGGCAGAGGATTTTGCCCTTGCCTTTCCGTCCGATTTTACATGGCTGACCTTTTCAGCCGAACCCGCCTTGATCTTATCTGCTTCCACCTTTGCATCTTCTATAATCTGATCTGCCTTTTTCTGTGCATCTTCAAGGATCATATCGGATTGAGTGTTTGCTTCTTCCAGAATCTGTTCAACGATCTTCTCTAATCCTGTCATACAAATCCTCCTGTACTACTTGTTCAATCATGTTTCAAATCTGCGCCTGTTTTATACCGGTACACCATTAATTGCAAGAATTGATACGAGCAGAGCAAGGATCGCATATGTCTCTACCATTGCAGGGAAAAGCATTGCTTTACCGAACTGATCCGGTTTCTTTGCTACAATACCAACTGCTGATACAGCGGTTTTTCCCTGATGCATAGCGGATACAAGACCAACTAATGCGATTGGAAGACATGCTGCAAGGATCAGTAATCCGGTCGCTGTTGAAAGCTCTGCAGGAGCACCATTTAAAATACCGATCTTTGATAAAGCGATGAATCCTACCAGCAGTCCATAGATACCCTGTGTACCGGGAAGAAGCTGGATGATAAGAACCTTTGCGAATTTGCTTGGATCTTCACTTACTACACCTGATGCAGCCTGACCTGCGATACCTACACCATAAGCAGATCCCATACCTGCCAAAATAACTGCTAATGCAGCTCCTGTTAAAGCTAAAACTGTACCCATTGTCATATTGATTATTCCTCCTTAATTTCCGTTTTACAGGTTTTCATGCCTGCATTCCCTATATCTATATATTTTGTATTTTCTTTAAATGGATGGAACGCTTCTCCGCCACCCTCATAAAACTTACCAAAGAATTCTACATACTGAAGTCGGCATGTATGAACATAAGCACCTAACATATTGATCGCAAGGTTAAATGTATGTCCGATGATGAATACCAGAATGAATACGATCGCGCCCAATATTCCATCTCCTACCATACTTCCCATCTGGTTGATAACCTGTGCGATAACACCGGTCGCAAGTCCCAGTGCAAGCAGTCTGGAATAAGATAACAGATCAGACAGCCAGCCTGTGATATTGTAAATGTCATACAAACCAAGTGCCAGTCGGAGCACCGGATTCTTATGACTTCTGCCGGACATCACAACGATGATCGCTGCACCTAAGATCGTAATGACATAGCTGAAGGTCTTAAGTCCATCTGAAAAATGGAAGCTTACCTGTGCGATCGATGCAAATAAACTGGTTGGCATCAGCATCAGTACCAGACCGATGATGAGCAGATACCAGGATATAACATCTGAGAAGAAGCCTACAAAATCTTTCTTCTTTAAACACATATAACCTTTTAACGCCAAACCGCCGAACAGATGGATCAATCCAAATAACAGGGAGAAGATCAGCATCTTCATCGGGTTGTCAAGCGGTGCAAACCATACCGGTGCGATCGTGATCTCATGATGGAAGAAGGTTCGTGATACAACTGCTACCACATCTCCAAAATATCCTCCAAACAAGATACCCCATATCAATGTCGATATACCGCAATATTCAAATAATGTCAGTGACTTCTTCATGCCATCTCCCATCTTCGGGAACTTCCGAAGCAGGATGAAACATGCAAGGAATATAATAAGTCCATATGCCGCATCCGATAACATCAATCCGAAGAAGAATACATAGAATAAACTCATCGGTGTCGTCGGATCCATCTCGCCTCTGGCAGGAAGTCCATAGGATTCCAGGATTCCTTCTGCCGATGCAAATGGCATCTTATTACTTAACTTTACCGGTGCCGGTTCATCCTCAGGTATCTCGCCGGTCTCGACCATCAACACGAAATTCTGATTCAGTTCTTCTTTTACCTTTTCCTCATCCCGTTCCAGCACATAACCGGTTATGATAAATGTGCTGTTCGACTGAAGCAGGGTTCCAAGCACCTGATATTTCTCAGCTCTGATCTTGTAATAATCGGATAAGGTCTTAAGTGCCTGCCTGTTTTCTGCAAATCCGGCAATCTGTTTTTTCAGATCCTCGATCTCATCCTCATACCCCTCTATCGTGAGTCGGTATTTCTTGATCTTATTCTCCGGTGTCCGTTTTGAAAAATACGACATCCGGGTAAATCCTTCTGCCCTTAAGGCTTCTTCCAGTCTTTCCGTCTCTGTTTTCAAACATACCACAAATATACATGTCTGATCTTTATCAGAAGATATCACCGTGATCTCATGAGCTGATAACTCCGGCTGCCTTTTTGCAACCAGTTCTTCTATCATATTCTCTGTAAGACCGGGTCCTAAGCTTCCCATGATCACATCTGTATGTTCGGTTCCGGTCGTATTGATCGGAACATCCATATTGATCCACGGTTTCAGTCCATCGATCGCAAGCTGACATTTGGCAATCTCTGCTTTGCAGTTTCCAATCTTCTTATCCTTTTCCCGGATCTTCTGCACGATCATATTATAATCATGCCGATTCTCAACAATATCTTTATATACAGAATCGTCTACATCAGCTTTGCCTGCAAGTGCCTGCAGCATCGATGTCTTTTCCGGTGCATATCTGCCAAGGATCTCTAAAGCTTCGTCGGTATTCTGGACTCGTTTTTCATATTTGGAACGCTGACTGGTTGTGTTGATCTTCTTAAATACATCCGTCTCATCCCCACCGGCCCGGATCTCCAAAGCTCCCATGGACTGGAGTTTCTCCAATATGGCTTTTCTGTCTTTCTTCATGGCGCATATGTCAATCTTTTTTATAGCCAATACCGCCATAATGATTACCTCCCTTCTGCATCCTGATATTCAAGCATTTACAATAGCTGCTTGATCACAAGCTCTACGGCTTCACCCTCTCGCTCGGATGCACGTTTTTTTAAGGAAGCAATCTCGTCGGATGCTTCTTTCAAAGCTTTTTCTGCAAGATCAGTTTCCAGTTTCTTCTGGTCGACCGCGATAGCCGCCAGATCTGTTTTAGAACCTGCATTTGCATCTACGATCATCGCATTTGCCTTTTCCTTTGCTTCCGCCTGAATTGCTTCTGCTTTTTTACCGGCTTCTTTTACGATCTCGGCTGCCTTTGCTTCTGCATCTTCTAATGTCTTCATGGCTTCCTGTAGCATAATTTCTCCCTCCGTAATTATTAATCTCGGCATGAAATGCCGCTCTGCTAATATTTTATTATGTTAGTGTGCTCTTTTCAAGCAATATTTATCTTCTTTTATAGATTTTTCATCAAAAGATCATGAAATTTTACTGGTTTTTAAGGCATTTTTGACAAACAATACAAACTGTCAAATTTAGTTTAACCATTTTTCACGTCATTTTGCACAATTTCAAGGTAAAAATACAAAGACCGGATGAGGGCATCTATATCTTTATTTCGCAGAACACTCTCGCTCTGTTTTACACGTAGCGGTTCTAAGCTCACTGCTTACGCAGTTCACTAAGTACCGACATGTAAAAATGTCTGCTACATAAAATATAGATGCCCTCATCCGGTCTTTTGTATTTTTATTCTACCACATTACCAGTATCAACTCGCCTGTCGGCTCAAACAAGCACTCACATTTGCTGGTATATGCAGTTCATATCGAAATCCTCGATAATGTCTTCTGACTGCGGTCTTATTATATGATTGTTGTTATTTTACATACATTAAATCCCAATGCAAAAAACTGTTACAAAACTATAACTATACATCCCACCCTGATAGATGATGTTTTTCTTACTACTTATAATCTTCTATAAATTACATATTCCTTATCCGCAAATGTCCCAGTGCTAACTCGCCTGTCGGCTCAGACCGGCACTCACATTTGCTGGCATATGCAGTTTATAGTATTTTTCCTTACTCTTCAATCATCTTGATTCTTCTGATATGACGTTCGTCATTTGAGAATGGTGTGTCAAGGAAGGTGTCAACGATCTTGAGTGCCAGTCCCGGTCCGGTTACACGGGCACCCATTGCAAGGATATTGGCATCGTTATGCTCTCTTGTCGCCTGTGCACTAAAGCAATCGCCACAAAGTGCCGCACGGATTCCCGGTACTTTATTTGCTGTAATAGAGATTCCGATTCCTGTTCCGCAGATCAGGATTCCTCGCTCACATTCTCCGTCTGCTACTGCATGTGCAACTTTCTTTGCATATACCGGATAATCAACGGATTCCTCGCTGTAGCATCCGTAATTCTTGTATTCCAGTCCTCTTTCTTCCAGATGCTTGATCACATCCTGCATTAATCCGTATCCACCATGGTCACATCCAAGTGCTATCATATTCTTTGTCCTGCCTTTCTTGTTTTCAAAATCTTTTCGGTTGGTTGTCACCCAACCCGTTTTTTCTATGTTAACTTTTTTCATTATATCACACCGATATAATTCTATGTCCTGCTGCTTTGATCAGTCGGTTCATGATCGCATATCCCATATCACCTTCCCGGAAGGATTCACTGTAAATATAGTCTGCGCCGATATCATCACACAAACGAAGCAGCCGGTACAGGGATGAAGATACCGTAATTTCATTCTTTTTGCTTCCCGCATCAAGGACATTTTCACAGGAATATAAATCCGTATTTTCTGTATCACACAGAACTGCCGTCTTATATCCTTCTGCCTGCTTACAAGCAACCAGCTCTGCAATCTTTGCGGCAACCTTTTCCCGCTCACCCTCTACGATCGTGAGTTTTCCCTTCGGTGCATAATGTGTGTATTTCATACCCGGAGCTTTTGGTCTGACCTTCATATCCACGCTTTCCAGTGCCGGATCGATCATGACATCTCCTAAGATATTCTTGATCATATCCGCTGAGATATAACCCGGACGTAAAATTGTCGGACGATCGCCTGTCACATCTACGATCGTGGACTCAATTCCGATTCCAACCGGTCCGCCATCTAAGATCATATCAATCCTGCCGGACAGATCTTCCTCTACATGTGCTGCTGTTGTCGGTGATGGTCTTCCGGACAGATTTGCACTCGGTGCTGCAATATACACGCCTGAATCTTTGATCAGCTTCATAGCTGCCGGATGTGATGGCATACGGATCGCTACCGTTTCCAAACCGCCGGTTGTCTCATGCGGTACAATGTCTTTCTTTTTGAAAATGATCGTCAGTGGCCCCGGCCAGAACGCTTCCATCAGCATCTGTGCCTGTGTGGATACCTCTGCCGCCAACTCCCATACACTTGCCGTATCAGCAATATGTACGATCAACGGATTATCCGATGGTCTTCCCTTGGCACTGTAAATTTTTTCGGATGCCTTTGGATTTAACGCATCTCCACCTAGTCCATATACGGTTTCTGTTGGAAATGCAACCAGTCCACCACTTTTTAATATATCCGAAGCTTTCCGGAATAATTCTTCGTTTTCCAGATCAGCTTTCGCTACTATGGTTTTCATTTTAATTACCAGCCTTACCTGTATAGTCAGGCACATCGCCTGCCAGTCTCATTTTAGCCTTATCCCCTCACAGTGTCAACCTGTGAAAAAGAGCTTCCCGAATCATGGGTATAATCTCTATATTCTCACACTTATACCCTCTATTATATGCTACCATTGGGTATCGCACCTGTTTTTTCGTCTTCATACCAAATTTATTTAGCTTCGTCGGGTATTTTCCCCCAACATTCTTCCTAATACCCGCATCAGACTTGTCCTTGTGGGTATCGTGCGCTCATTTTCCATTCCACACCCATATCTAGCCTGCCTTGTGGGTATCGTGCGCTCATTTTCCATTCCATACCCATATCTAGCCTGCCTTGTGGGTATCGTGCGCTTATTTTCCATTCCATACCCTCATCTAGCCTGCCTTGTGGGTATCGTGCGCTCATTTTCCATTCCATACCCTCATCTAGCCTGCCTTGTGGGTATCGTGCACTCATTTTCCATTCCATACCCATATCTGATCAGTCGTCTCGGGTACGATGCCTACTTATCATCTACCATACCCTCATCTAACCAGACACCTCGGGTATCATACTTACTCATCCACTGCCATACCCGGAAATCAAGCATCATCAAGCAATAACTCACATATACAAATATAGCTTGTCTGGCTGTTGACTGGATCGCTGCACTATGACATTCACGAGGATTTCGTTATGAACTGCATATGCCGGCAAATGTGAGTGCTTGTCTTAGCCCATCAGGGCGAGTTAGCACAGGAACATTTACGAATCAGGTATATGCAGCTCATCGAAACCACAGGGAGTTAACTGTAAAAAAATAAAATGAACGCTGCCATTACTATTATGTAGTAAGCCTTATCCACGGCCGGTACTTAGGTTGCGTACTTTGCAACCTTATGTACCGCTGCACGTGGATTAGAGCGAAAGCGTCTTACGAAATAATAGGTAATGGCAACGTTCATTTTGTTTCAAAGTTACTCTGCTATGGATGCATCTGTCGGATACTCCTTGCCGAACCATGTGGCGATCACGCGGTATGGGCACTTCGGTGTTGCAAGGCTGACAACCACCATGATGATCGTGGAGATCAGACAGGCAACGATACAGGAATTGAAACCAAGTGAGATTGGCAGAACGCCCATATCGATCAGGAGATATAAGCCAATACCACTGATAATACCTACGATCGCGCCATACTCATTTGCCCGCTTCCAGAACAGTCCGAGAAGCAAAGTATGAAGAAATGCTACTGTCATACCACCGGTAGCATAAGTGATCAATGAAGCCAGAAGTTCCGGTGGATCACATGCAAATAAGAAAACAACTAGTGCAACAACGATAACACTGATAACATTTAACTTCTTTAATGTCTCCTGCTTTGCATCTTTATTGAACAGGTTCTTGTACAGATCACTGACGATCGTTCCTGCAAGAGATACGATCATTCCACCAACAGATGACTGAACCGCACCACATACACCGGCGAGAACCAGACCTGCTGCCCATGCAGGCATTACACTTACTGCAAGTGTCGGAATACCAAGGTCAGGAGTTGCAAGGCTTCCTTCCGGGAACATATATTTGATCGTGAAGCACAGACCATTCAAGCCAATGAGCCAGATTGCAACTACAACCGCACCAACCTTGATCGCACGATGCAGAGTCTGTGTATCCTTATAAGTAAGCGTTGTCATTGTTACATGAGGCATTGTACAGGTTGTGATACCCCATAAGAATGCAAATGAAAGAACCGTCTTTACACTTGCAGGTACGAACCAGTCCGGATTACTCTTAACTAATGACTGGATTGTCTCTGTATAGCTGAGATCTGTTCCGTTGATGCCCATGATAAATAAGATAATAACGGAAACTGTCATGATAATTCCCTGAAAAACGATCGCAGATGCAATGCCTTTAATACCACCCGTGATGGCTGCGATGATAACCAGTACAGTGAAAATAGCAAGTCCGATACGATAATCCTGACCGGTTAAGATCTGGAAGATTCTTCCGCCGCCGGTAATTGTAGATACAGCAAATGCGCCAAGGAAGAACAGAATAACCAGTCCGCAGAGCGCACCAACGATCTTACTGTTGTTATATCTGTGCATCAGAAGTTCAACAAATGTCTTGGAATCCGTTCTTCTGGCTACGATACCGACACGCTTACCGATCAGTCCAAGTACCATGAAGTTCGTGCACATGGACCAGAAACAGCAGACCATCCAGGTCGCACCAAATGTATATGTATAACCCGGTACACCCATAAATACTCCGGCACCGGCAACACCGGCTGATACCATCATGGCAGTTACAAGCACACCACCGCTTCTACCGCCGGTATAGAATTTGCTCAGGTAATCACCTTTTCCATTTGCCATTGCTTTTCTGGTAACAAGACTGTATACCAACTGGAAAATCGTATATGCGGCAAATACAGTAATGATTATAATTCTCTGATTTGTAGATAAGTTCATCTCTATTTGCCCTCCTTATGTTTTCTTTCTTTTAATTTTCCGTTTGGAGTAACATCCATGTCACGATATACAAATGTTACAACCAGAATAACCGCTACTACCATTGCGATCAAAATAATGATCTCATTAAAAATCCACTGTGGAAATCCAAGAATGTATTTGTACTTTGATACATCCTTACCGCCCACCAGATACAGGTTGGCGATCATCAGCACCATAAATACCAGATAGGTTCCAAGCGTGATCCAGAATTCCTTTGTTGTCTGGGTGAAACGCTCATCCGGCTCTATTGATTTCAAATCATAATCCCTGCTGTCAGGATCAATGTTGTTATTTATCTGACTCATCTTATGTGTCTCCTCTCAACGTAAGTTTTTGATTAATTATGAAACGAAAAAATCATTCACCGAGTAAAATAATCACTGTTATTTACGCATATAAAATCTTCAATCGTTTTATCATAGTTTGTTCTTCTCCGGAAATGGATCGTCCAGCATTCTTGTCGCATGGAACTGACCCTTTTCTGCAGAAGCAAGCTGCAGCAATACAGCTCCGATACCTGCTGCACCATCGAATAAACCGATCGGTGTACTTAATACATCCGGTGCGACACGGTCAAGTGCAAATCTCCATGTGCACTCTCTTCCTTCCGTACCGTCTGTGATCGTTGCTCCGTCTGTGATGACCTTACCGCACCTCTTTGCCTGTTCCAGATAAGTCTCATCACCAAATGCAGCCCACAGACCCAGATACATATTTAACAGGCCCGCAGTTCCGCAGCAGATATTGTAAGTATTCCAGTATCCTTCCGTCCGAACCTCAGGTGCGCCTGTATCAATTACACCCTGTGTCAGCATATCGATATACCGCTTATACCGGTCTTCTCCTGTCATCTCATATAATTTATAGAAGAAACGATTTGTTCCCGCCGGGCCATGACAATAGCCAAGATAGAACAGATTCTTACGATCCGGCAAACCATGTGGGATCAGGCTTCCTGCCTTCATCTTAACCGCCTGTGCGATCATGAAATCCGCGATTCCCTTTGTCGCATCCAAGAACTTCTGATCACCGGATGCTTCGTACAGATTCAGCAATACAAATCCTATTCCTCCGGTTCCCATCGGAAAGTTCGGATCGATATAATCTTCTTTTGCTCCGAAGTAGACAGGATCTACACCCGGATACCAACAGGTTCCGTTTCCTGCATCATGCCTCTGCTCGAGGAAATTCTCTCCTGCTTTTGCGGCAAATGCTGCCCAGTCCTCTCTGCCAAATGCTTTTGCTGCATATAAGAAGAACAGAACCGTTCCGGCATCTCCTACGATACCCGGAAATGAAGTCCAGCTATAACCTTTGCCGTTTTTTCCGGGCTTTGCATCTGCCTTTGCAGACTCAATAATATCTGCCACAAATGTTTTATATTTCTCATTTCCGGTTGCCTTATAGAGCTGTATCATGGCAAAGCCTGCTCCGCTCCATCCACTGGAAAATGCATATTTTGAAAAGTTCCTTTTCAGATCCCGGTCATGATTAAAACGATAACGGATATATGTGGCTGCTTCTTCTGCCTCCTGCAGATAGCTCACATCATTCGTTGTCTGATATAATCCCAGAAGAAATACGATGATTCCGGACGCCCCGGCATACATACAGATCTCATCATAATAGATGGATCTTCCTTCTGCCGCATCCTGCAAAGACCAGTAGATACCTTCCGGTCCCTGTTTCTTCCGGCTGTTTATAAAATTCATGGTTTCTTTCGCATATGTAAGATAGTCTGCCATGTTGTCTCCTTCCTGTTCTATGTTTTATATTACATATATATGTTCTTGACCTTACCAAACAGAGGGCGCTCCCGCTCGTTTCTTTTATTCCCCTGCATACATCCTGGTTGATAGATATTTGAATGCGTTGTCAGCCATGATAATCGCAATATTCTTTCCTGCTGCTTCCGGACGTTCAGCTATGATCGTTGCTGCCTTTAAGGCTGCTGCCGCTGACTGTCCGAGAAATACGCCATCACTCTTTACCAGTCTTCTTCCTGTCTCATAGGCATCCTCTGCTACGATATCCAAACATTCATCATATGGGACCTGCTCCGGATCGAAGAATACCGGAACACTCTGTGCCGGAACATCGTTAAATGCAAGTACGCCGTCGATCGTATTTGCTTCCGGATGATTGACATTCTTTCTGGACTGTACTGCCGGCTGTGCACCGATGATCTTGATATCAGAATTTTTCTCTCTGAAATATCTGGACAGACCAGCCAGTGTTCCACCGGTTCCGACCAGTGCTACCACATAATCAACCTTTCCGTCTGTGTCCTCCCATATCTCAGGTCCTGTTGTACGGTAGTGTGCTTCCGGGTTATCCGGATTTGTTCCCTGATCGATATAGAAGTAACCATGCTCATCTGCATATTTGTTCATGATAACGGTAAGCTTCGCCATGCTTAAGCCACCATTCTGCAGCATCTCCAGGAAGCCCGGCACATCAGCTGCCTGAAGCAGCTCTACACCATATGCTTTTAAGATCAGTGTACGTTCTACCGATACTCCCGGCTGAATCACTACTACATATTTATATCCTCTGGCATTTGCAAATGCTGCTGTTGCAATTCCTGTATTTCCGCTTGTAAAATCAAGGATCGTTCCGCCCGGCTTCAGTTTACCTGATTTCTCTGCCTCTAAGATCATGTTAAGGGCTGCACGGTCCTTTACGCTTCCTGATGGATTGAAATACTCCAGCTTACCAAGGAGGTGGGCGTTCAGCCCTAACTCTTTTTCATAATTTACGAATTCTACCAATGGGGTATGTCCTACAAGTTCTGTAATTGATGAATGAATATTTGCCATTTTTCTATTTTTCCCTTTTCCTATCTGGTTAGTATATTTTGTTGTCGTTATAAAACCCGGAAGCATCAACCTCCGGGTAAATGTCTGTTTGTCAGTCACCATCCAACTCTGGATAAATGATTTTCTCATCCGGCACATCTTATAGCGTTTCTTTATCATAGTATTAAAGTAGGTTTTATATGTTATGTGCATATTATAGTGACAGTTCCATAATTTGTCAACCAGTCAAAATATTTTAACTGGCTATAACCACAGCTTATAACCGAACCAATCTGTAACTCTTATAACAGTTGCACCGGCTAACGCTATTACATTGCGATTCACGCCTTTGATGTTTTCTGCAAAACCATCATACTTGCCTGTGGTTATGCTGTGATCACTGCTTTCAGACGGTCAAGCGCCTCCTTGATCGTTGCTCTCGGACATGCCACATTGATACGTTCAAAGCCTTCGCCTACCTGCCCAAAGATCGCACCACTGTCAAGCCACAGCTTTGCCTGATTCACGATCAGGTTCTCCCGTTCCTTCTCTGTCATTCCAAGTGCCCTGAAATCCAGCCACAGCAGATAAGTTCCTTCCGGCTCGATCAGCTTGATCTGTGGAAGTTCCTTTTTCAGGTAATCACGCACAAATGCGATATTACTCTCTACATATCTCATCATTGCCTGATACCATGTCTCGCCATGAGTATACGCTGCTTCACAGGCGGTAAGTCCCATTACATTTAACTGGCTGTAGCCCGCCGCATCCACCTGCTTACGAAATACTGCGCGCAGAGTTCCATTTGGAATAAAGATATTCGACACCTGAAGTCCTGCCAGATTGAAGGTCTTTGCAGGAGAAGTACAGGTAACGGAGTTCTGTTCGAATTCTTTCTTGATCGTTGCAAATACCGTGTGCTGGTGGTCTCCGAAAACAAAATCCTCATGTATCTCATCACTTACAACTGTAACGCCATGCTTGATACAGATATCACCCATCTTTGTAAGCTCCTCTGCCGTCCATACACGGCTGACCGGATTATGCGGACTGCACAACAGGAACAGCACAACATGATTGTCAACGATCTGTTTCTCAAAATCATCAAAATCGATGTGATATTTTCCATCATCCCCAAGTACCAGATCATTGCTCACAAGCTTCCGGTTATTGTCACGGATCACTTCTGAAAACGGATAATAGACCGGCTGCTGGATCAGAACGGCATCCTCTGCCTTGGAATATGCTTTGACCGCCATCGCCAGTGCAAATACAACACCCGGTGTCTTTGTCAGCCAGCTTCGTTCCACCTTCCAGTCATGGTGAGCTTCCATCCATTTGCTGACCGCCTCGAAATAACTCTCTCTACTCTCCGTATAGCCAAAAATTCCATGCTGTACACGCTCTGTCAACGCATCCAGCACCAGACTCGACGTCTTAAAATCCATATCTGCAACCCAGAGAGGAAGTACATCCGCAGGCTTTCCTCTCCTCTCTGCAAAGTCAAATTTCAAACAGTCTGTATTTCTTCTATCTATTACTTCATCAAAATTCAGGTTTTTTTCTTCCATAATTATCCTCCCGTTATGTATCAGATCCTATGCTGTAAATATATTTCCATATCAAAATATTTTTCAGGCAAATTACTTTTTCATCATTATTCATCTATTACACTGTTTTATTCCCGAAAAGAATCAATTGCCTGTTTCAGATCCGCGATCAGATCCTTCTTATCTTCGATTCCTGCCGACAGACGCAGAACACTGTCTGTAATACCGTTCTTTATACGGATTTCCTCCGGTACATCCGCATGAGTCTGTGTCGTCGGATATGTGATCAAGGTCTCTACGCCACCGAGACTTTCTGCAAATGGGATCAGCTTTAGGGATTCCAGTATATGGAGTGCTAGCGCCTTGCTCTCCACTTCAAATGTCAGCATGCTTCCAAATCCACTCGCCTGGCTCTTACAGACCTCATAATTATTTGTTCCCGGTATTCCCGGATAATAGACATTCTTTACTTTCTTCTCCTGCAACAGGAATTCCACGATCGCCTGTGCATTTTCCTGTGCCTTCTCCATACGGATCGGCAATGTCTTGATGCCACGAAGCACCAGCCAGCTGTCAAATGGCGCAAGTCCCGCACCTGTCGTCTTTATGATATATCGTAATTTCTCCGAAAGCTCCGGTGTATTTACCACGATAAATCCGGCCAGCGTATCGTTATGTCCGCTTAAGAACTTTGTTCCGCTGTGCAGGATGATATCGGCTCCCAGTTCAAATGGCCGCTGGAAATACGGTGACAGAAATGTATTATCCACGATCAGCAGCAGATTATGTTTCTTTGCAAGTTCCGCCGTCTTGCGGATATCAATAACATTCATCATTGGATTAGTCGGTGTCTCGATGTAGATTGCTTTTGTATTTTCTTTGATGTAGTTTTCCGGATCTTCCTCTGCAAAATTGATCCGGCTGAACTCGATACCATTTTTCTGATTAATATGATCAAATAAACGGATACTTCCGCCATACAGATCTGCTTCCGAAATGATATGGTCGCCCGGTTTGAAGATCTCCATCAATGTAGTAATAGCTGCCATGCCGGAAGAAAAAGCGAGAGCATCCAGTCCTCCTTCTAATGATGCAACGATCTTCTCCAACTGTTCTCTGGTTGGATTCTGGAGTCTGCTGTAATCATACCCCGTACTCTGTCCAACTGCCGGATGCGCATACGTTGCTGTCTGATAGATAGGAAAGCTGATCGCTCCCGTTCTGTCTCCTTCAAATTTTTTGTGATTTCCATATATACATTTTGTAGCAATTCCTGTATCCATAATAACCGTCATCCTTTCCTGCTGCCTGCGTTTTTGACTTATGATTTGTTCTGACAGGCTATTACTGACATTACCAATCAGGGAACGCTTCCGCTCGTTGAGCCCTGCAGCGGTACTAAGATGCTGCTTTCGCACCATCAAGTACCGGCGGTCTCAAATGTCCCTGTATTGGCAAGTCATAATAGCCTGTCAGAACAAACCATAAGTTCATGCATTATTTATACCATAGTATATCAGTAGGAATAAGATTTCGGTACTATGTATTTCTGTGAGCTGGTTATAAATACAGCTTATAGCCAACTTGTTACTTAATTGTCATTTGCCCAACTCCCTACAGGCTCAAACTCCACTACAAAGGAAACGGCTGAGCATTTACTCAGCCGTCTTCTTTACATTTTCCTGTGTTCCGTATTGGGTCAGTATCTCGATATAGCGTCTGCCAAGGGTACTCAGCCGCATGCCTTTTCGTTTGATATAGCCGATCGTCATTTTCTCCTCCGTGTCAAGCGGAATTGCGCGGTAAGCACTGCCGTTTAATTCTTCACAGATAATACCGGAGCACAAGGTATATCCGTTCATACCAACCATCAGATTCAGCATCGTTGCACGGTCATCTGCCTTGATGATCTGCTTGTATTCCAGCGTACTGAATACTTCTTCTGCATAATAAAACGAATTTCGTTCGCCCTGTTCAAAGGAAAGACAAGGATAATCTTTTAATTCTTCAAATGCGATCTTCTCTTTTCCTGCCAGCGGATGCTCGTTGCTCAGATACACGAATACATCACAGTCAAATAATTCCGTGAATTCCAGTCCGTTTTCTGAGAAGATCTTCTGCAAAGCCTTTCGGTTGAACTCATTTAAATATAAGATTCCAAGCTCACTCCGGTAGTCTCTTACAAACTCGATCACTTCATTTGTCCGTGTCTCATGCACAGCCAGTTCGAAATCATCCAGCCTGATCTCCTTTGCAAGCTCGATAAAGGCTTCTACCGCAAATGAATAGTGCTGCATGGATACACTGAATTTATTCTTTTTCTTTTCGTTATTTATGTATCGATCTTCGATCATCTGATTCAGTTCTACCATCTGTCTTGCATAGCTTAAAAACTCGTCTCCCTCCGCCGTGATCACGATACCACGATTGGTTCGGATAAATAATTCGATATTCAATTCTTCTTCCAGATCCCGTATCGTACTGGAAAGTGCCGGCTGGGATACATACAATTCTGCTGCCGCCTTATTCATGGATTTGGTATCTGCTATCTTTACAGCATAGACAAGCTGTTGTAATGTCATATCTGTGCCTCCCGATTGCTTCCTTATATGTTTCCTTTTTATACAGGTACTTTATGCTTTAATATACTATAAAACCTGTGTCCAAACAATTACGCTCATTGTACCACACCTCTTTTTTATTTTCGATATTTTCTGATCGATTTTATAAGATTCTGTCAAAGCATAGTTCTTCAAATCGAATTTTCCGGTAAAAAAATGGTTAAAACTTTCTAAAAACGGTTGACTAAGCTTTTTATACATGATAAAAATATATCATTCAAAAAGGGAGTAGTTTCATGCTGTGCATGTGCCGATTCTCGTCAGTACGCCTTAAAAGGCCGGGGATCGGATAACCGATATATACGTTAAAACGAGACTTTTTGTGCATATTTTTTGTGCACAAAAAGTCTCGTTTTTTATTATCAATTACAAAAAACAGCATTTACCAACCAAAATTTTTCCCAAAATACAAGCAGCATATTTGAAAAAACTACTGTTCATTATCTGTCTCAGGAAAAAAAGCAAAAGAAAGGACATGGTCTTATGAAAGAAATCTATCAGCTGAACAAAGAAGAATTATTCCGAACCTGCGGTAATCCGGAAGGACTTACCACTACAGATGCTAAAGAGCGACTTCAAACCTATGGTGAAAATACTCTGGTCGAGCAAAAGAAACAAAGCGTTGCTTCTGTCTTTTTTCACCAGTTTGCCGATCTGCTCGTTATCATCCTGATCGCTGCCGCGATCGTCTCTATGGCATCCGGCAACATCGAAAGTACGATTGTTATATTTGCGGTTATTATCATGAATGCGATCCTTGGTACGATCCAATATGTAAAGGCAGAAAAATCTCTTGATTCCTTAAAAGAATTATCTGCACCAAAAGCGAAAGTATTACGTGACGGAATCAAACAGGAGATTGCATCAAAAGACATCGTACCGGGAGACATCCTGCTCTTAGAAGCCGGTGATATGATCGTCGCTGATGGCCGTATCATCGAAAATTTCTCTTTACAGGTAAATGAAAGTTCTCTGACCGGAGAGTCTACAAATGTGGATAAAGACGACTCTGATATCACCGAGGATGTTGCTCTCGGTGACCGCATCAATATGGTATTCTCCGGCAGTCTTGTTACCTATGGTCGTGCAAATGTTCTCGTTACAGCAACCGGAATGCATACAGAAATGGGTAAGATAGCCACCCTTATGAATAATACAAAATCCAAAGCGACCCCACTTCAGATCAGTCTTGATAATTTCAGTAAAAAACTGGCAACAATCATTATGGTGATCAGTCTGATCGTATTCGGTCTCCGTCTGATGCAGGGCGAGAAAATACTGGATTCTCTGATGTTCGCAGTTGCCCTTGCTGTCGCTGCCATTCCAGAGGCTCTCGGTTCGATCGTTACGATCGTTCAGGCAATGGGTACCAGAAAGATGGCTGCCGATCAGGCGATCATCAAAGATCTGAAGGCGGTCGAAAGTCTGGGCTGTGTCTCTGTTATCTGTTCGGATAAAACAGGTACACTGACCCAGAACAAAATGACAGTTCAGCAGCTTTATACCTGTGATACTCTGTTAAATGCCGACCAACTGGATCTCCATATTCCGGCACATCGTTATTTTCTGTACAACTGTATCTTAAACAACGACAGCAGTATCCGGGATGGCAAGGATATCGGGGATCCGACTGAAACCTGTCTCCTTACGATGGCAAGGAAAACGAAACTATTTGATGTCGGTGTAACAGAAGAAGTTCTGCGTGATCTGATGCCACGTCTGGAAGAGATTCCATTTGACTCCGAACGGAAACTGATGAGCAGCAAATACCTATTGCACGGCGTACCTACACTTCTGACAAAAGGTGCAGTCGATGTTCTTCTTACCCGTATGGATTCAATCATCACAGAGGATGGTATCCGTCCGATTACAGAGAACGACCGCGACAGAATTCTGGAACAAAATATGCAATTTTCCAGACAAGGTTTACGGGTTCTGGCACTTGCCTATAAAGAATGTTCCGATTCGGAAGTTCTGACCGCAGCCTCTGAATATGGTTATACTTTTATCGGACTTGTATCCATGATCGATCCGCCAAGAGAAGAATCCATGGCTGCAGTTGCGGATGCTATCTCCGCCGGAATCAAACCGATCATGATAACCGGAGATCATAAAGTAACGGCAACCGCTATTGCCAGACAGATCGGTATCTTCCACGATGGTGATATGGCCGTAACCGGTCAGGAAGTCGACCGTATGACCGATGACGAACTTACAGATGTCCTTCCAAAGATCTCCGTCTATGCCAGAGTTTCACCGGAAAACAAGATCCGTATCGTTGATGCATGGCAAAAGAAAGGTCACATTGTCGCCATGACGGGTGACGGTGTAAACGATGCTCCCGCATTGAAAAAAGCAGATATCGGTGTCGCTATGGGAATCACCGGAACCGAGGTATCAAAGGATGCCTCAGCTATGATCCTTGCAGATGATAATTTTGCAACGATCATAAAAGCTGTCCTGACAGGAAGAAATGTTTACCGTAATATCATGAATGCCATCCTGTTCCTTTTGTCCGGAAACCTCGCAGCCATTCTGGTAGTTCTCTACTGCTCCATCATGGCGCTTGATACCCCATTCCAGCCGGTTCATCTGCTCTTTATCAATCTGCTGACCGATTCACTTCCGGCGCTTGCCATCGGTATGGAGCCATCCGATAAGAAATTACTTCGTAACAAACCGCGAGATCCAAAAGCAGGAATCTTCAATAAATCCTTCTCGCTCCAGCTTATTTGCTACGGTGTTCTGATCGGTATTGTTACAACCGTCGCCTTTTATCTGGGTGATTCCGTAAATGCCCTGACTGCCAGCACAATGGCATTTGCCACACTGACGCTTGCAAGATTGTTCCACGGATTTACATGCCGCAGCGAATCCTCTATTATAAAGATCGGTATCCGCTCCAACCTCTGGAGTGTCGCCGCTTTCTTCGCCGGTGTCCTGCTGCTTGGCTTTGTCCTGCTCGCACCATTTATGCATGGCTTATTCATGATTGCCGACCTGACAGTTAAAAATGTATTGAGCATTTTAGGGCTTGCATTTATCCCAACCTTTATTATCCAGATCACACGAATAATAAAAGAAGCTGTTCGTAAATAACTGCAGCGTCAAGACTTATGAAATGGTTGTATTGTGCCTGCAAAAGTCATGACTTATACAGAGTCGAATGCCGGCTGGCGTTTTCTTTTAATAAAACTCCAGTCGGTGTTCCACCAGCTCATCTCCTTCATAGACCAGCCGCAGAGTGAAGAAACGTTGTTCGTCTTCTAATAAGAGTTTCAAAAATATAGCATCTCCTGTCCAGGTCGGAAGAGATGGCACGATGCTTTTATCTACCCATTCCAGTTCTCCTTCATTGCAGGCGGTTAAGCTTCCGGTAAAGCCATCTGCTGTAAACAGACACATCAGCTCCGGCTCACAGACATCACTGATAAATGTGATCAGGCCACGGAACTGATAAGATGTCAGTGTCAGTCCTGTTTCTGTCTCTTATACACATCTGACGCTGCCGACGATATGCAGTGT
>OJPH01000519.1_pt1 | contig 25289 bp, 18 predicted proteins | sample 1598481 | NCBI WGS metagenome assembly OJPH01 (sample SAMN03922482, study PRJEB24848) | human gut metagenome | isolation source: stool sample | host: Homo sapiens | place: Germany | collected 2011-05 | reverse complement strand
TCTACACACTGCATATCGTCGGCAGCGTCAGATGTGTATAAGAGACAGCCTGTATCCTGTCTGATGTCGGCAGTGTCAAATCCGACATCTACGATGCTGTTAAGGAACTGGGACTTGGTTCTCATTTTATCGGCGGTCATCCAATGGTCGGATCCGAGCGCTCCGGCTACGATGCAGCAACCGACCGTCTGATCGAGAATGCTTATTATTTCATCACCCCATCTCCGGACGCTCCGGCAGACCGCGTGGAGGAATTCATGACATTTATCGGTGACCTGGGTGCTATCCCGATCCGATATTCCCCGGATGAACACGATAAGATCACTTCCTATATCAGTCATGTACCGCATGTGATCGCCGCATCTCTGGTCAATCTGGTACGGCATGCCGATTCCCCGGACGGAATCTTTAAATCTCTGGCAGCCGGAGGTTTTAAAGATATCACACGAATCGCATCCTCAAACCCGGTAGTCTGGGAGCACATTCTACTCAGCAATCCGAAGAACATCGTGAATGGATTGAAGGAATATATTGAGCTTCTAAATAAAATGATTTATGATATTGAAAGAAATGACGCAAAAGACATCAATGCTTTCTTTGAGTCATCCAGAGAATATCGGGATTCAATCCCGAACAATACAAGCGGTGTTATCCGTATGCAGTATGAACTCTTTGTCGATATCCCGGATGAACCGGGCGCTCTGGCAAAGGTTACGGTACTGCTCGCTGATGCAGGCATCAATCTGAAGAACTTCGGTATCTCCCATAATCGTGAAGACGAGGAAGGCGTTCTACGTTTATCCTTCTACGATACGGATGCATGCCGGAAAGCATTTGAGCTTCTTGCTGATGCCGGATACCGCTTATATAACAGATAAGACAACATAAAAAGGAAATGGACGATATCGCGTCCAGACAGGTAATACATTATGATATTTTCCAGAAGAACAGGATTAAAAGGGACCCTTACGATTCCCGGAGATAAATCCATCTCCCACCGTTCGATCATGCTTGGATCACTGGCAGATGGTATAACCGAAGTACACGGATTCTTAAACGGTGCAGACTGTATTTCTTCCATGAACTGCTTCCGTGAAATGGGTGTAACGATCGACCATAACGGAGATACCGTTATCATTCACGGAAAAGGGCTTCATGGTTTACAGGCTCCGAAAGAAACACTCGATGTCGGTAACAGTGGAACAACTACAAGACTGATGTCCGGAATTCTTGCCGCACAGAATTTCAAGAGCCGTGTGATCGGTGATGCATCGATCTGCCGCCGTCCGATGAAACGGATCATGACCCCACTCTCTCTGATGGGTGCTGATATCGTGAGCGAAAACGGAAACGACTGTGCGCCGCTTCTGATCACCGGAAAGCCATTACACGGCATCCACTATAATTCACCGGTTGCTTCGGCACAAGTCAAATCTTGTATTCTTCTTGCCGGTCTGTATGCCGACGGCGAAACCAGTGTAACCGAACCATATGTATCCAGAAATCATACGGAGCTGATGTTTGATGCTTTCGGTGTCGATATCAAGACCTCCGGCACAACCGCAATTGTAAAACCTGCGGATAAATTATACGGTCAGAAGATCATGATCCCGGGAGACATCTCCTCGGCGGCTTACTTTATCGCAGCCGGACTTATCACACCGGATTCCTGCATCACGATCAAGAATGTGGGTATCAACAATACCCGTGACGGAATATTAGAGGTTGTAAAAATGATGGGAGGTACGATCACCTACGACCAGCTGGATCAGCCTGGTGAACCTTCTGCCGATATCACTGTACAAACATCAGATTTAAAAGGTTGTGTGATCCAAGGCTCTCTGATTCCGAAGTTGATCGACGAGATTCCGATCATTGCCATCATGGCATGCTTCGCAAAAGGCCAGACCGTTATCAAAGATGCACAGGAACTGAAGGTGAAGGAATCAAACCGGATCGATGTTATGGTGAGAAATCTTTCCGCTATGGGCGCAGATATTACTGCTACCGATGATGGCATGATCATCCATGGCGGCAAGCCGCTTCACGGCGCTGTCATCGACAGCCATCTCGATCACCGGATCGCCATGAGCTTTGCCATTGCCGGACTTAACGCCGACGGCGACACAGAGATCCTTGGCAGCGACTGCGTAAATATCTCCTACCCGACCTTCTATCAGGATCTTGCCGGGCTGAGATAAATAAGCCGTCGGACGCTGGGATGAATGTATCAACATTTCTGATAGGGAATTAAAAAAAAATCCTGCTGCCCGGCTATGTCAAAAGACAAGCACGTTTTCTATTCGGTTCGCACATTTATTAGTCAGCAGTCGCCCAAACTCACCCTTACGGGTTCAAACATGGGCTTGGTGCTGACAATTCGTGCAAACCTCATAACGAAAACTTCGCTTACGTCTTTTGTACATAGCCGGGCAGCAGGATTTTTAATGTAATTCCCTTATATAAAATATCAATTTAACTCATCCCAGCGTCCGAGCTTTTCAAAGCAATGAGGAAAAAGGCTCCGCCACATAAAATAGATTTTCTGCTTTGATGCCGATTTCACTAACATCTATATTATAAATAAACGACAATACCAGTGGTAATAGAAGATGTTCGTGTAATTTTCGTCATGAGGTTTGCACTAGCTGTCAGCACCAAGCCCTTGTCTGAACCCGTAAGGGTGAGTTTGGGCGACTGCTGACAAATCAGCGTGCGAACCGAATAGAAAATGAAACGAATCTTGCTATACCACTGGTATTGTCATTTATTTATATCAAGATCCTGAAAACCGGCATCAAAGCATATTTCCATAAAATATACGGCGGAGTCTTTGTCCTACAGAATCAACATAGCATCGCCGAAGGAGAAGAAACGATAGCGTTCTTCCACGGCTACCTTATAGGCTTCGAGAATCTTCTCGCGGCTGTAAAGGGCGGATACCAGCATCAACAGTGTGGATTCCGGCAGATGGAAGTTCGTGATCAATCCATCAATGGCTTTAAACTTATAACCTGGATAGATAAAGATATCTGTCCAACCGCTGCAAGCCCGAAGCATACCATTCTCATCAGCTACTGTTTCCAATGTTCTCGTACTGGTCGTTCCTACCGCAATGATACGACCGCCATTTTTCTTTGTCTCATTTATCGTCTCTGCTGCTTTCTCATCGATCACATAGAATTCTGAATGCATATGATGATCCAGAATGTTGTCCTCTTTTACCGGACGGAATGTTCCAAGTCCGACATGAAGGGTTACATGTGCGATCTTGATGCCTTTTGCCTTGATCTCCTCTAAAAGCTCCTTTGTAAAATGAAGTCCGGCTGTTGGCGCTGCCGCAGAACCCTCATGCTCTGCATAGACAGTCTGATAACGATTCTTATCCTCCAGTTTATGTGTGATATATGGTGGAAGCGGCATCTGTCCAAGTTCATCCAAAATTTCCTCGAAGATTCCTTCATATTCAAACCGGACGATACGGTTTCCTTCTTCCACGATATCGATGACTTCACCAACCAGTTTGCCGCCACCAAAGATAATCCTTGCACCGACTCTGGCTTTCTTTCCCGGCTTTACAAGCGTCTCCCATGTACAATCATCCAAGCGCTTCAATAACAGCACCTCGATAGCTGCTCCGGTTCCTTCTTTCTCACCGATCAGTCTGGCAGGAATCACCTTTGTATCATTAATAACCAGACAGTCGCCTTCTTTCAGATATGATATTACATCATAAAAATGTTTATGTTCGATGGTTCCTTCTTCTCTGTTTAAAACCATTAATCTCGAATTATCACGCTTTAAGAGTGGGTCCTGTGCGATCAACTCCTGAGGCAGATCATAGTAAAAATCTGATAACTGCATTTTCTTATCCTCCTTAAAACTCAACTATGATAATGCCACGTTTTATGTCTAAATGCAAGGAAGAAAATAAAGCAGCCAGCCTTAGTGAGAGTGCTTTTTTACTTTACAGAACAAACTTTCCTATATCGCAAAAGCCCGGATACAACATCTCTGCCATATCCGGACTTCTATAAAATATACATGTTATCTGTTCTGCTTATGTCTTTATCCTATGATTGCCTTGATTTCAGCCTCACTCATTTCGGTTACATCCATGATCTGCTCTAAGGAATAGCCTTTCTTATGCATTTTCAGGATAATACCAGCTCTTTCTTCCGATCTTCCTTCAGACCTTCCAACAGCCTTGCCTCGTGCTTCGCCTATTGCTATTCCAGCGGCTTCGCCCTTGGCATATCCCATTTCCTCTACGCCTTCACTCAGATTGCACATAATCTTCACCTCATCTCTTATACCGTGTCTCTCTACCGGTATATCATACTCCTGTTTCATAAGCTTCAATTTTTGTTCTGCCGTCATTGTCTGTGACAACAGCGTTCCCAGTAAGCGATGCAGTTCGTATTTTTCTTCCTTAGGCGGAATCTCCTTTGCCAATCCGATCATTACGATGTTTAAAATATCCAGATTGCCTTTCCAGTCCTGTTCCTCTACCAGATCATCTTTCACCATATGGATATGACTCAGACTGTTCTTCTCCATATTCATACAGATCCAGATCGAATACACCTGTTTGATCTCGTTGTAATCGGAACCCGTAAATTCCCGCTCTTTCTGGGAAGACACCAGCCTTGCGGTGTAAAAGATTGCCCGATTCAGAATGTGATACTTTGTCGGTTCATTTTTCTGCGCTTCCAGATTGATGATCATTTTTGCCAGTCCGTCCCGCATCCGTACATAAAAAATGATGTCAAAATATACCTTTCCCTCATCGATCTCGGAATTTTCTGTATTTAGTCCGACAATCCGTTCACCGGTTCCGGCATCTACCGTTTCTTTGTTCGTTAGTCCCGGTTCAACCGGAATCTGGCTGATATACGGTTCGCCCTCGATCAATGAGGCAACCATATCTGCATCCATACCTTTAAATTCTTCTACTACCCTGATCAGTATATGCGCCAGTATGATCTTCTGTCCAAGCAGACGCTTGGCACTGGCATCATACTGTGCTTTCTGATCAGTTGCCTTGGAGGAATATACAATTTCGTTATCCATGTTCCATCTCCTTTCTCGATACTGATAGAACAGAATAACATGCACATTTTAGCTTTGTATATTGCCTCCGTCTCTCCATGTTTGATTGTAACGGATATCAAAGGGGAAAACAAGTTTAACTATAAAAAAGTCCGGATACAGCATCTCTGCCATATCCGGACTTCTACTAAAATATACACCTTATCTGTGCCGTCTACGCTCTTATCTTAATCTATTTATAACACCATCAACAAAGTTCCCAGTCCGATCAGTACACAACCAATGATCGACTTCATCGTGAATTCTTCGTGCAGGAATACAAATGCAAGAATCAATGTAATAACAACACTCAATTTATCGATTGGTACTACCTTGGACGCATTTCCCATCTGAAGTGCTTTATAATAACACAACCACGATGCTCCGGTTGCAAGTCCTGATAGGATCAGAAACAGCCAGCTTTTCTTCCCGATCGCGCTGATTCCGGACTGTGTATGTGTCAGGAACACCATACCCCATGACATCACAAGCACAACTGCTGTTCGGATCGCTGTTGCAAGATTCGAATTTACTCCGTCAATACCAACCTTTGCAAGAATTGATGTCAGTGCCGCAAATACAGATGACAACAATGCAAATATAAACCACATATAACTCCTTCTTTCCCTATTCCTTGACGGCTGTATAAAAGACACCGTCCGACATTAAAATGATCATGTTGTCGCCCTTGATGTAAAACTGACCAAGCAGACCAATTCCATTTTCCACAGTAACCATAGGCATACTGTCATTTGCCACATTGATATCCGCAAAACGCAGTTTTCCGTTATAGTCATTTTCAAATTCCTCAGCAGTAACTGTCGAGACTGTATAGACCGGCTGTTCCACCTTTTCATCCCCTATAGAGCATTCATCGGCTGAAAAAGTACAGACAGCATCCAGCATCTTGTCGGCTTCTTCATTTGATACCGCACTGACCGGAGACATAAAATAATTCAAGATCCTATATGAACCATACCAGGCATTCTCATCCGTCGCTGCGTCTGTAATATCGGTATCTCCCTGCTGTTTATCCGTATCATCGGTATTCTGAGCCGAATCTGCATCCCCTGTATCCGAATCTTTCTGTTCCGTTGTATTCTCCTGCTGGTCTTCAGAAGATGCCTCCTCTGTTGACTGCGATTCTGTCGTCATTTCGCTGGTTGATTCCGTTGTGATTTCCGTCTTATTCTCCTGTGTGCCAGTCTGTTCATCTCCGCTTTTCTGGCATCCGAAAACTGCTGCCATCAGCATCATGCCAACAAGCACCGCTGTAACTTTCTTCTTCCTCATTTTTGCACCTCACATGTCCCAAGACAAAATAATTATATTCTTTTTTTATTATCTTCTTTTTCATGCAACTGTGCAATCTATGAAATCTTAACTTTTTCTCTTAACTGCCTGTCGGTAAATGAAAAGTGCGGCAACTGCTGTTATCAGTTCTGCTACCCAGAACGCATTCCAGACACCGACAACACCAAAGATACGACTGAGTGCAAATGCAGCCGGAATGATGACAACCACATAGCGAAGCAGGGAGATCATCAATGATGGCGTACCCTTGCCAAGTCCCTCTAATGCACCGGATGAAGTCACAGATACCGAAGAAACGATGAATCCGGCACAGATGATCCGAAGTGCCGTCGCACCCTCCGTGATCGTTGCCTGATTATCCGAGAACATTCCGATCAATTTATCCGGAAAGATCAGACAGATCACTGTTCCAAATACCATGATCATACCAATGATCGTAAGTGTAATATTATAAATGCTGCGGACACGCTTATGCTCTCCTGCTCCGTAATTATAGCTAATTACCGGACGCATACCCTGGATCATGCCGTTTGCAGGAAGATATAAAAATGTCTGCAATTTATAATAGATTCCAAGGATCACGACATAGATCTGTGAATAGGTACTTAATATCGCATTCAGTGCAGTTGTAAGAAGGGACGGAAGCGCCATATTAAGAATAGCCGGAATACCGATCGCATACAGCTTCCCTGTCAGATAATCCTCCGTATGCAGATATCGTCTGCCGATCTTTACGGATATCGGACGGAACACATAGACAAACAGATAGATCAACAGGGTAAACACCTGTCCAAGTCCGGTTGCAAGTGCCGCGCCCCGGATTCCCATTTTCGGGAATGGTCCGATACCGAAGATCAATAGGGGATCTAATACAATGTTCATCAGGCATCCACCGCCAAGTCCGACCATCGTAACAACCATTCTTCCAACTGCCTGATAAATCTTCTCAAATGACAGATCAATGGAAATAATAACAGAAAATGCAAATACGATCATCGAATACTGAATTCCCATCTGAACAACCATCTCATTCGATGTGAACATTCGCAGAAATCCCGGCATGATCCGAATACAGACTACCATCATGATCACACCATGAACAACAGAAAGAAGAGTGCCCTTTGACGCTACTGCATTTGCCTTGTCCGGTTCTTTTGCGCCGAGATAGAACGCGATCACCGCATTGATTCCCACGCCAAAACCGATGGCTACCGCATTTACAAAATTCTGGATTGGAAAGACAAGCGACAGAGCTGTCATCGCATCCTCGCTGATCTTCGCTACAAAAAAGCTGTCCACAATGTTATACAGAGAATTGACCAACATCGATAATATCATCGGAAGTGCCATTGACAAAAGCAGCGGCAGCACCGGTCGTTCTTTCATAAATTCTTCGTTCATACATTTCTCCCTCTCTACATAAAAACGCCACACAGTTATAAATGGTTTCACTTATAGCTGTGTGGCGAAAAGATGACTTATTTATTATCCGGAAAAATCCACTTCATTCGTTTTCGTGGCTATTCTACCATATTTTTTCAGAATGTCAATAACTGCTTAGCGAATATAGTATACTCTGTTATCCTTTCTTGGAATAACATCAGGATACGCTCCATCCGTAAATCCAAGTGCGCAATGTCCGACACCGATATAGTCGCCGGTGATTCCAAGGCCTTCAAGGATCTGCTTTCCTTCTTCGCTTTCGAATTCTTCTTTTGCACGATGGATCCAACAGCTTCCGATTCCAAGATCATGTGCGGCAAGCATCAGATTTCCCATCGTCAGGCTTCCGTCATAGACAGCAGTCGGACAGGATGCATCTGCCAGTACGATCAATATAACAGGTGCTCCGTAAAATGGATCAAAGCCTTCCTCCCAGCCGCCGATCATACGGTTCATCTCCATGATCTTATCCCGCATCTTTTTATTTGTTACCGCAATAATGATCGGAGACTGCAAGCCTCTGCCATTTGCAGCAAATGTTCCTGCTTCAATGATCTGATCCAGAACATCCGCCGGAACCATATCCGGTTTGAACTTCCGGATACTTCTTCTCGTCTTCATCTCATCCAAAACAACGCTCATCTTAAAATCCTCCTTATTACAAGTACTGGCACAATTCATTAGATGGTGTATAAGCATGTTGATTTACCAATACAGGGACATTTGAGTCCGCCGGTACTTGATGGCGCAAAGGCGGCATCTTAGTACCGCTGCAGGACGAAACGAGCGGAAGCGTTCCCTGATTGGTAAAGTCAACATGTTTGACACCATCTAATGAATTATGCAATTACAACAAGCTCTTGCGGAGTTCTGCTCCGTCTTTTGCGCTTAAGTACGCCGGTGCTATATCGAATACAGTCTTACATCCGCTCTGTCCTTCTTTGTACAGACGGTATGCTGCTCTTGCATAAGCCACGATGACACAGGATGTGAATTCTGGATTGGAATCCAGCTTCAGGCTGTATTCGATCACATGATTATTTTCCAGATTCCAGCCGGTCTTACCGGAACGGATCACAAATCCACCATGAGGAATTCCACTGTGGTTTGCCTTTAATTCTTCTTCACTGATAAAGTGAACCGTCGTATCATAATCGGCAAAATAATTTGGCATGTTCTTGATCGTTTCTTCAACCTTTACAGGATCGGCACCGTCCTCTAATACAACAAAGCACTCTCTTGTGTGCTTCTGTCTGGTTGTAAGTTCTGGATTCTCACCATTTCTGACTGCTTCCAGTGCTGCTTCTACAGGGATCGTATACTGCTTGCCATCCTTAACACCCTCTACACGACGGATCGCATCGGAATGTCCCTGGCTGACACCTTTTCCCCAGAATGTATAATCACGGCCTTCCGGTAAGATCGCATTTGCATACATACGGTTTAGAGAGAACATACCCGGATCCCAGCCTACTGAGATGATGCCGACATGACCATTCTTCTTTGCGGCAGCATCTACATTTGCAAAATGCTCCGGAATTCTTGCATGTGTATCGAAGCTGTCTATAACATTGAACATCTCTGCATACTTTGGTGTCTGCTCCGGCAGATCGGTAGCACTTCCGCCGCAGAGAATCATGACATCGATCTTATCCTTCCACTGCTCCACATCATTTACAGAACAAACAGCTGCTCCCTCTGTTAATATCGATACTGTCTCCGGTGCACGTCTGGTAAATACCGCTGCTAGCTCCATATCCGGATTCTGCTTGATCGCACACTCAACACCCCGTCCAAGATTACCATATCCTAAAATACCTATTTTCATGTTTCATACTCCTTTGCAAAATTACTCTTCTTTCAGTTTAATGATTCAAAAAGAGCCTGTCAACTTTTTCATTGACAGACTCCCATTTCATTTTCTCAACAATATAATTCTACTTTAAACGGTCTTCCTCCGTGATCTCGCGAATGACTTTGCATGGATTTCCGGCAGCCAATACTCCCGATGGGATATCTCTCGTAACCACGCTGCCGGCTCCGATCACAGAACCGCTGCCGATCGTTACACCGCCACATACTGTTACATTTCCTGCCAGCCAACAGTTATCTCCGATCGTGATTGGCTTCGCATATTCCCGGTCTGTATACACGCCGTCTTCCCTCTTATAAATGTTACGCTCCTGAAAACGAAACGGATGCATCGGTGTCAGCAGAGAAACATTCGGTCCCATAAATACATTGCAGCCGATCTTAACAGGTGCACAGTCCAGACAGGTAAAATTAAAGTTCGCATAACTGTTCTCGCCTATCTCGGTAAAGCAGCCGTAATCGAACTGAACCGGTCCCTGAAGATATACATTCTTACCCTTATTCGGAATCAACTCTGCCAGGATCTTCTCGCGTTTCTCATCTGTCTCAAAGCAGTCATTATACTCTTTACTCAACCGATGCGCATTCTGTCTTAATCGTATTAATTCATCATCAGATGGATCATAAACGGATCCTGCTATCATTTTTTCTCTTTCTGTCATCTTAATATGCCTCCGTATAAAAACATCGGAAACTTCTTATTCTATCTCAGCCCGTACCTCTTTTGTGATCGTTTCACCGCCATTCTGATACCAGTTCTCGACAAAACGGTCAAATTCATCGAGTGAACTCTCACCGGTTACAATCTTCAGGTAGGTGTCACTTTCCAGATTCTCAAGGCTCCACCAGTCTGTAACCATCGTTTCCGTTTCTCCAAAATATAACGACTCTACTTTGTTCGTTCTTCCATCATTTAAGATCTTACAGGCTGTGATACGGGAAGTATACGCCGCCCAATCTTCCGCACTGGCATTCTCCGCATCCTTCAGATATGATTCGCATGCCTCATAATAAGAATATTCCAGTACATTCAGATCATCTGCGGATTTGTCCCCCGCAAATACATGATTCAGTTCTCCATAGCAGATCTGTAAAGCATTGTTGTAATCTACATTGATCGCAAACGGTCTGGCGGTAGGGTCTACATTTTCTTTATAATAATCGACAATCTCCTGATTGTCTCTGTCATTATACCGCAAATAGTCAAATAATACACTAACAATCTTACATGCAATCTCCGGATATTCATAACCCTTACGCACTACAATATACTTACCGGAAGGATTCTGTGTGTGATAACTGGTAAGTCCGGATTCCTCTGTTGCGATCAGATAAGGCTGCCACTCGGCATCTTTATTCTGTTCCACTGCCTGCATCAGCGGGTTATTCGGTGCCCACCAGGGACCAAAGAAAGAACCGCATTGGCCATCCACGATCAGCTCGATCAGGTTACTGCTCGTCCGCATCAGAAAATCCTGATCCAGAATTCCCTCTTTATACAACTCATGGATATGGGCAAGTGCCTCTTTCGCCTCCGGCTGAACCGAACCATAGACAACATTGCCGTCCTCATCATAAATCCACTGTTTCGGAAATGCACCATATGCAGCAAATATAATATCTAATGTATATTCGCTGCTATAACCACAACCGCCGCAGAGACTGGTATCACATACAAGCCCTACGGTATTTCCTGTCCCGTTATGTCCGGGATCTTTTTCTTTAAATTGTCTTATGATCTCTTCTACATCCGAGAGTGTTCTCGGTGCGGACAGCCCAAGTGCATCCATCCAATCCTTACGAAGCCAGATCAGATTCGGTCCGTCTGAGATATTCGTTTCCGGTATCGCCATGATCTTCCCGTCAAAGGTTACAACATCAAGGATATCCCGACCATAGCTTCCATATATGTTCTTGATCGTATCGCTCATACAGTTATTGTAGCTGTCTGTCAGATCTGCGATCATATCATTATCCACCAGATACTGAAGCTCATCCAGATCCTCCACGATCATCACATCCGGCAGATCATTCTGTGCGATCACCATGGTCACATTATCCGTATATTGCTCATCCATAGCCTCAAACACATCCTGATTTTGAACATTTAGCCTTTCATTCAACAGCCTTGTATAAGCATTATTTTCATACGTTTCGCCATCCGGAAGATTGGAATTATTTGCTCCGGACAGCTTACCCAGTGTGTAGGTAAGCTGTTCCGGATATTTTCCGTAAGGTGTCGTGCGGGCTGTATATAACGCAGCTTCATATTCTTCTTTTGTCTCTGCATTCTCCCGGGTGGAGGGGGTAGCCCCGGAATCACCGCATCCACATAAGATCAATAAATTTATAATCAGCACACATAAAATAATCTTTTTTAAATACGAACCTGTAATCATATACATTCCTCTGTTTCAACCAAACTATAAGCAAATAATCATATGATCCCTTAACCTTTTACACCACCGGAGAAGCTCTCACGATAACACTTCTGCATAAACATGAACAGAATGATGATCGGAATGGAGATCAGCACCGCACCGGCTGCAAAGGAATTGAACCACGGATACACATATTCTTTCTCTAACATATTCCAAAGTCCGATAGATACGGTATAGTAATCCTTATTTGCACGGCAGATAACCTTTGCAAATACGAAATCAATCCAAGGAGCAAGAAAGGAATTCAGAACCGTATATACAATGATCGGACGGCTTAACGGAATAATGATCTTAGTAAACGACTGCCATCTGGTTGCTCCGTCCAGATAAGCTGCTTCCTCGATCGACTTCGGAATCGTATCAAAGAAGCCTTTTGCAATATAGAACTGTAAGCCTGCACCACCGGAATAAACCAGGATAAGTGCAACACGGATCAAGGATCCTTCTGACAGTCCGATCGCCTTTAAGATATAATAAACTGCGATCATAGCCATGAATCCCGGGAACATACCAAGGATCAATGCTACATTCATAAATGGGCGTCTCAGTCGGAAACGCATTCTCGACATACAGTATGACATCGCCAATACAAATACTGTAGATATTATACAGGAGAAGATCGCAATAATCAAAGTATTCATGAACATCTTCGGAAAATTCAGGATACCGGTATCTGTAAATAACTTTGTGTAATTGCCAAGAGTATACGCCTTTGGCAGCAATGTAGAAACATACTGTCCTTTTTCTCCACGGAAGCTGATCAGAACGATCCACAGAATCGGGATCACCCAGATCACGGAAAGAATTACCAGTATAATATGAACAACGATATCCGATGGTGTAAGCTTCTGTTTTCCATTTATTTTCTTACCTGTTTTAGTCATTACTGGAATCCCTCCTCGTCTTTATAAGATGTTGTATTATGATAGGTGATCAGAGATACGATCGCAAGAACGATAAATGTCATGATACCGATAACCGCACCCAGATTATAATACTGATTATCAACTGTCAGCTTGTAGAGCCAGGTAACCAGAAGATCGGTCTTTCCTGCTGTCTTTCCAACCGGAATCGGTGCTCCGTTTGACAGAAGATAGATTACATTAAAGTTATTAATATTACCTGCAAAGGTCGTGATCAGATACGGAGCTGTTACAAATAACATATATGGAAGTGTGATCTTAAAGAAGATCTTCACCGGTCCGGCTCCATCCACTTTTGCGGCCTCATAGATATCTTCCGGTATACTTTGTAAGATACCGGTCACCTGCATAATGGTAAACGGAATACCGATCCAGATATTGATCACGATAACCATGATACGGGCAATAGTTGCATTGCTCCAGAACGGAATTGCATTGTCGATGATATGATGATTCAGTAATAAGGTATTTACGATACCATTCTGACTGAAGATCGTACGCATCAAAAGCAGGGATACAAACTGTGGAACGGCTGCGGATAACATGAAGATCGACCTCCACACACTCTTACATCTTGTTCCCTTTCGATTGATGACCATTGCAAGGATCATACCGAAGATATAGTTGGTAAATGTCGCAGCAACCGCCCATACCAGCGTCCATCCGAGAACGGACCAGAATGTACTTCCGACTGCGTCATTAAAATTCAAAATCTTGGCAAAGTTTTTCAGTCCTACCCAGTTAAACAATACCGTATGGGAATCCAGCTTACTGTAATTTGTAAATGCCATACAGATCATGAATACGAGCGGCAGGATCGTAAAGACAACAATCCCGAGTACCGGAAGTGGAAGCAGAAACATATGAAGGTTTTTATCAAATAAACTCTTAATATCATCTGTAAATCCCGGAACTTTCTTCCCTGCATCATGCAGGCACTGTGCACGATATGCGCTCTCGACACTGACTACCCAGAGGCATACAAATGCAAATATGATAAATACCGTGGCTACTCCATATAATAACATCAAAAGGGAATTATCACCCTGTGTATATTCAAATATGCCTTTCGCATCATTCCACACCTTCTCCTGTTCTGCTCCTCCCAGATGGAAGAAATCGGTCAGAAGGGATGCACCGTTTTTTATCATGAAATAAATAAATATGCTTTCAAGTACCAGAAATGATAAACCTTTTACAAACTGTTTTCTGACAATGTTTCCGAATCCCATGATCAGGAACGATAATCTGGTGATCCAGTCACCATTTCTCATGGCCTTGAAAACAGTATATTGATAATCACTTCGTCTTATTTTTTTCTTTTTGCTTACTGTCGCTTCAGCCATCCTGACACCTCCGTCTCAAAGTAAATGTTGCGTTTTTACGTCTCTTTCATAAAATAAAGTGTTCCACCACCCCTGTGGAAATGGAACACTCTATCTTATGATCTGTTTATTTTTACTCTGCTACATCTGTGTTCAATGATGTATTGAATGCTTCTGTCTGCTCAGCAGCATTATCATGTGTAACTTCACCGTTTAAGAGTGCCTTACCAAAATTCTCTGCCGGTGTCCAGAAGTTACTCATCTTAGGTACAAATGGCTGGATCATAGATGTATTGTTGAAGGTATCGTTCTGAGCTGTTACTAATGCATCATTCTTTACCGTATCACTCTCTAAAAGATTTGTGTTACAAGGAACAATGCTTCTTGCTTCATAATGTGACTGCTGTGATTCTTCGTTACCAAGGTACAGGGCAAGTGCTACTGCTACCTGTGGATATTCACAGTTTGGATTTACACCGATTGCCTTTGAACCGGCAAATGAAAGTAACTGCTTGTCAGATCCGCCGATCTTGGCTGTAGGCATAGCTGCGATTCCAAGATCATCACCAAGTGCATCATGTAATGCCTTATAATCCCATGAACCGGAAAACATAGCTGCGATAGATCCATCTGTCATACCGGAAATACCGACACCGGATTCATCATTTACAAAATTCTTATTTGCTACAAGATCTACAAGGTAATCTGTAACAGCCTTTCCATTATCTCCGCCAAAGTTGATTCCTGCGTCATTATCTGTACCATCACCGAATAATGTACATCCGTTTGCAAGATAGAATGCTGCATCATACCAGCTGTTTGTAAGAGGAAAAGCAACTTTTCCTTTTTCAAGCATTGTATCAAGGCTCTTTACATCGCTGTCTGAATATACTTTCTTGTTATAGTATAAAAACCATGTATTTGTTGTAAACGGAACACCATAGATTCCGCCATCTACTGTGATAGAATCCACAACTGCCTGTGAGTTTGTTGACTTTACATAGTCTGCTGTGCTTCCGCCTAACTCCGAGATTGCATTTGCATCGATCAGTGTCTGTAACTGGTCGTTTGCGAACATATATACATCTGCTGATGCGGATACATCCTGTGTTACGGTCTTTCCTGCATCTGCCTCGCTGCATGTACCATATTCAAATGAAAGATCCCAATTTGGATGTTCCTTATTAAATGCTTCACATCTTCCCTGAAGCCATTCACCATAATCCGGTGACTGATCCTCAGCAGGTCCCCATACTGTAATTGTTGCTTTAATGTTTTCTTCTTCTGCAGATGCATCAGTACTCTCTCCTGATGTTGCCTCTGCATTTGATGCTGTTGTGGAATCCTTAGATGTATCATCCTTCTTATCTCCACATCCTGCGAGTAATGACATGCACATAGCTCCTGCCAGTGCAATCGCTGCATACTTTCTAAACTTCATAACCGTTCCTCCTTTAAATAAATCATGTTTTTTTGTTTTTTAATACTTTTGCAGTACCTTTACCTTATGACATTATTATAAAAAGGAACCGTTTCACCGTATATATCAATAATTTCAGAAACATGTTGGTTTTTTATGAATGTTTGATTTCTGCATGCAGTTCTTTTGGAAAATGGATCGTGACAGTCGTTCCCCTGCCAACTTCGCTGTCGATACAAACCGCATATTCCGCGCCATAATACAGTTTGATACGTTCATTGACATTTCGCACACCATAGCCCTTCGAATCGGCAGTCAGTATCAGCTCCGCCTGTTCTTGGGTCATACCGACACCATTATCGGATACCGCAAACCGAATATCTTTATCGTCCTCTTTTCCACTGATGCGGATCTCTCCTCTGCCATCCTGTTTCAGATCTATACCATGATGGATCGCATTCTCGAGGATCGGCTGTAAGATCAGGTTCAGTGTTTCATATTTTAAAATGGAATCATCGATATCATAGATAACATCGAAACTGTCATCGTGCATCGTAAGCTGGATATCCAGATATGCTTTGATGTTCGCGATCTCATCCCGGACAAGCAGGATATTCTTTCCCTTATTTAACGCTGTCCGGTAAAAGGTGGACAACGACAACGTGATACGACTGATATCCTCCTGGTCTGCCTCTAATGCTTTCCAGTTAATGATAGACAGGGAATTATACAGGAAATGCGGATTGATCTGCGCCTGCAACGCCCGCATCTCATATTCCTTTTCTTTGATCTTGCTTCGGTATACTTCATTGATCGTTGCATCCAGACGCTTCGTCATACTGTTATAACCATTGATCAGATCACCGATCTCATCCGTACTGTCATTCTCAATCTCCATACCAAGATTCCCGGTTTCCAGATTACGCATTTTCTTCTGAAGCTTACTGATACGTTTCGTTATGAACTCGGAAATTATACGGATACATGCGACTGCTGCGATCAGACTGACCAGGATTGCTGCTGCAGCAATTATTAAGATTGGCTGAATCGAAGAAATGATCAGTCGATCCGGCTTATAGATCCAGATCTTCCAGCCGGATGCCTTCGACTCCCGCTTAATAAACTGATAACCGGAATCCTTCTGCCCTACTGTTGCAAAGAACTGTTTCTCTGATAATTCATACGGCTGTTTTTCTTCTGTAAATACACTCTTTTTAAAGATGCAGTTACCTTCTGCATCCTCTATCACAACGCCATAATTATCAAATACCGTTTCGTTATTAAACGGCTGGAATACGCTGTCATAATCCACCCCTACATAGAGCAGACCCTTCGCCTTTTTCTGCTCCAGCATGGCCATGCGGTTTAACGAATACGCAGTCTTATCCTTCGCATTCACGATCCAGTGGATCTGGTTATCGTCAACTATTCCATAGTTCGTCTCTTCATTTTCAAGCGTGGTAATGGGGGCGATCGTACTGCCGTGCTTCACCTGACAGGCATCCGTGTAGATCGTTACCTGCTTTACATCATCATGAAAATACATAATAGAAGAAAGCAGGGGATCTATGACACTTGCCACCTGCTCATAATTCTGATATGTACTCTGATCTGAGCTTAAGATCTTCGCGATCGACTGATTATAGGATATATAATTAGAAAGATTGTTATAAATCTCTAACTCATTATCAAGCGCATCTGTCGTCTGTGTCAGATACGATTCCAAAATCATCGTTTCACGATCCCACAGGATCTTCTTCATCTCATGGTAGGTGATCGTCAGCGTGATCATGATCGGCAAAAAACCGGCAAGTATATAAATGACCAACAGCTTGCCGGATAATCGCAGATTCTGGAACCTTCTTTTTATCCTTTTATCTATCCGTTCTTTATGCATCCGCCTGTCCTCCGCTCTCTCTGAATTTCTGCGGACTCACGCCAAAGAACTCACGGAAGCTGGAACAGAAGTAAGACACATTCGGATATCCGCACGCCACACTGATATCTACGATCTTCGTCATGCTGTTCTCTAACATATCCTTTGCCTGTTCCATCCGGTATGCCTTGATAAATTTGCTTAGATTCTGTCCGGTTTCCTTCTTAAATACCGTACTTAGATAGCTCGGTGCGAGATGTACCATATCCGCCAGCATATCGATTCCAAGCTCGCTTCCATAGTTCCGGTAAATATACTGCTTCACCAGTTCTACTTCCCGATGCGCCATCTGTGTCTTTCCTGCAAAACAGGTTTCCAGTCTCCGGATTGCTTCTTCGACAAGCTCCGTCAACACCTGAAAATCTGTCGCCATATATAATTTCTCAATGTCTTTATTTAACTCTGCTTCGTCAGTCTCATCGATGCTTCCGTAGATATCCTTCATCAGATTCGAGAACAGAAACTTGATATAGATTTGGGAGTACTCTGTCTTATGTCTGTACTTCTCACAGAATCTCTGAAAATGCTCCCGGAGTGCTTCCACATCCTTCATCTTGATATCCTGTTTCATCTGCTTCATAAAGGTGTCATCATCAAACTGGATAATACCCGGAGTCTCACCCTCCATGTTCGGATAAAATACATGGATCTCCGGATGGTAGAATTTGTTCTCCATCAGCACTTCGAGCTCTTCCATCTTATCTGCCACTTCGGACAGATCCCCGATATCAGAGGATATCGCTATGTAACAGTCCGCATCATAATCGGCTTTGATGATCTTTACGATCTCATTTGCCTTACGGAGAATATTCATCTCATCCCCTAAGAATAAGATCTCCTGCTGCTGGTTCAGGTTCAGATATTGCAGGATTCCAATTGACTTTAAGTTCTCGTTCTCTTTGAAATCCACTCCACGTCTGCCGAAGAAATCATGATTGAATTCCATCAAAAGCATATTCTTGAATTTACCAAGATCAAGCGATAATCCGCTGTATTCCTGTCTGAGCTTCGTAACATCCGTTCCGTTCAACAGCATATAGAGCGCATGCTCATATAAGAATTCCATGCTCTTATTCTTCAGCTCGTCCGAAGCCTTTGCTTCTTCCAGCTCATTTACAACCTTATTCAGGGTATTCTTGAATTCATTTGGATCGACCGGCTTTAAGATATAATCAACAACACCCAGCCGGATCGCTTTCTTTGCATAGTCGAATTCATTGCATCCGCTGAATATGACTGTGTGCAGCTTTTTCTTTTCCTTCACAACATGGTCGATCAGTTCGATTCCATCCATGAAAGGCATCTTTACATCTGTAAGCAGGATATCAAAATCTTCTTTCTCCAGCTTCTCCAGTGCATCCACACCATTTACCGCCTCTGCAATCTCAAATTCCAGATTCAGTTTTTTTAAGAGAAACCGGATACCGTTTCTTTCTATCTTCTCATCATCTACGATCAATATCTTGTACATATCTATCAACGCCTTTCTATGGTGGAAATATATATCTTATTTTAACACATTTTACAGCTTCCAGATATCTTTATTATATTCTGCGATCGTACGATCGGAGGAGAAGAAGCCTGCCTTGCTGATATTTACCAGAGTCTTCTCAGCCCAGCCCATACGATCTTCATAATCGGCAAGCACCTGTTCCTTTGTCTGAATGTAATCACAGACATCAAGAAGTGTCATAAACCAGTCTTTTACGATCAGCTCGTTATGAAGTCTGGCAAGTGATTCCTTCTGACCGATCGCAAGCAGTTCATCACTCACGATAAAGTCTACCAGCTTCTTAATCTCCGGCTTCTCATAATACTCTCTTGCCACATAGTCTGCCTTTGCATAGTGCTCGATCACTTCTTCACTGGATTCACCAAAGAAATAAATATTATCCTCGCCCACCAGTTCTCCGATCTCTACATTTGCACCGTCACGGGTTCCCAGAGTAACCGCACCGTTTAACATGAACTTCATATTTCCTGTTCCGGATGCTTCCTTGGATGCCAGTGAGATCTGCTCTGAGATATCGCATGCCGGAATGATCTTTGCTGCTTTTGATACATTATAATTCTCGATCATGACAACTTTCAAGTACGGACTTACCGCAGGATCATTGTCGATCAGCTCCTGCAGACAGAGGATCAGATGAATGATGTCCTTTGCGATCGTATAAGCAGGTGCAGCCTTTGCTCCAAATATAACTGTGATCGGAGTCTCAGGCAGATGTCCTTTCTTAATCTCAAAATATTTGTAGATCACCCAGAGGGCATTCATCTGCTGACGCTTGTATTCATGCAGTCTCTTGACCTGGATATCAAAGATCGAATTCTCGTTGATCTCGATTCCCTGTGTCTCTTTCAGGTAGTCCTTTAAGACTGCCTTATTGCTCTGCTTGATCGCAAGGATCTCTTCTAATACGTTCTTATCCTTGTAGTAAGAAGCCAGCTCCTGTAACTTATCGGCATCCTTCTTGTAATCCGGTCCGATCAGCTCTGTGATGTAGGCTGACAGCTTTTCATTGCAGTGTAACAACCATCTTCTGAATGTGATACCGTTTGTCTTATTGTTGAATTTCTCAGGATAGATCTCATAAAATGGGTGTAGCTCTGAATTCTTCAGGATCTCGGTATGAAGATAAGCAACACCATTTACACTGTGGCTGTAATGCATATCGATATGTGCCATATGCACACGGGAATCTCCATCTATGATATAAACACGCTCATCCTTATAACGGTTTCTGACCTTTTTATCCAGCATACGGATCACAGGCATAAGCTGTGGAACGACCTTCTCCAGATAAGCAATCGGCCATTTCTCCAATGCTTCTGCAAGGATCGTATGATTGGTGTAAGCACATACATCGGTTACGATCTCTGTTGCTTCATCAAAGGAGATACCCTCTTCCATCAACAGACGGATCAACTCAGGGATCACCATAGACGGATGTGTATCATTGATCTGAATGGCTGCATAATCTGCAAGATCATGAAGATTTGAACCTTTCTCCTTTGCCTCTGCAAGGATCAGCTTTGCACCATTTGCAACCATGAAATACTGCTGATAGATACGAAGTAAGTTGCCGGCTTCGTCACTGTCATCCGGGTAGAGACAGAGTGTCAGGTTCTTCTTGATATCTGTCTTATCGAAGTTTATGCCATCCGGCTCCATGATGCTCTCATCCACGCTCTCGATATCAAATAAATGCAGCTTATTTGTGCGGTTCTCATATCCTGTCACATCGATGTCATACATTCTGGACTGTACGGTACAGTTTCCAAACCGGATCGTGTTGCTTACATCGGTCTTTGTCAGCCAACTGTCTGCCTCGATCCATGGATTTGCAGTCTCTTTCTGGTAGTTATTCTCAAATACCTGCTTGAACAGACCCATATGGTAATTTAACCCGATACCATCTCCCGGAAGTCCGAGTGTTGCCATCGAATCAAGGAAGCAGGCTGCCAGTCGTCCAAGTCCGCCATTTCCAAGAGATGGTTCCGGCTCTACTTCTTCGATATCATAGATGCTCTTGCCGTTTTCTGCCAGCACCTGTTTTACTTCATCAAAGATTCCAAGATTGATCAGGTTGTTGGATAACAACTTACCGATCAGGAACTCTGCTGATATATAGTAAACCTTTTTCTTGCCATCCTCTGTAACCTTGTCCTCTGCTAATTCTTTTGTCATATCAAGCAGCGCAAAATAGATCTCCTCATTGCTGCATTCCTTGATCGTTTTATTATATTTTTTCTTACAAATCTCTGTTAACATTATATCCTCCTTACAAAAATACTGCTTCACAGCATTTCTTCCATATACTCTTGTTAATTCCCTTAATCTGTCTCTGATCTCGTCTGTAAATTCATCTTTCTTCATCCGCCAGCGCCAGTTTGTACCGATCGTAGACGGAAGATTCATCCGTGCTTCGTTATCCTTTCCAAGCAGATCCTGCATCTGAACGATAACTGTATCGGCAGGGCTCATATATAATACCTGCATCATCTTCTCCGGGATCTCCTGCTCATTTGCCGCTCCCAGATATTTCATCATAAATGTAAGATTGTCCTTTGATGCATTCTCGATATATCCTTTTAATGTGTCATTATCGTGTGTCCCGATATAGACAACGTAATTCTTTTCGTGATTATGCGGTGCATGTTCATTCTCCGCATTTCCGTCAAATCCAAACTGTAAAATCTTCATTCCCGGATAGCCGGATTTCTTCACCAGCTTCTGTACCTCCGGCACAACGACTCCCAGATCTTCTGCGATCACCTTTGCATTTCCTCTGGCACTGTCGATCGCATCTACAAGCTTCTTTCCCGGACCTTCCAGATAGAATCCGTTCTTTGGCTCTCCGTCTGCCGGAATGTTGTAATACCGCACAACCCCGATGAAATGATCGATACGGATCACATCATAGAGACTGGCCGATTTACGAATTCGGTTCTTCCACCACGAGAACCCATCCTGTTCCATACGATCCCAGTCATATAAAGGATTGCCCCATTTCTGACCGTAATCGGAGAATGCATCCGGTGGACAACCGGCTACACACACAGGCTGTAGATCATGATCTAACTGAAATTGTTCTGTATTTGCCCATACATCTGCACTGTCCAGTGCTACATAGATTGGAATGTCGCCGATCAGACTGATACCATGATGGTTGGCGTAAGATTTGAGTGTCTTCCACTGCTCATCGAATTTGAACTGAAGGAACATATAGAATCCGATCTCGTCGTGTAACTGTTCCCTGCACTTACGAAGTGCTGTTTCTTCTCTCTTTAAAACCGGTTCTTCCCAGCTTAACCATTCTTTGTTCTCATGGTCTGCCTTGACCGCCATATAAAGGGCGTAATCCGGAAGCCAGTTTTCATTTTCCGTGAGAAATTCTGCATACTGCTTTGATGTCTCATGCTTTGATCTGCCATATGCTTTTCTCAATACCTCAAACCTTTGTCTGTACAGGCGGGCGTAATCGATGTCATCCGGCTGATCGTACCAGCTGTATGCATCTACCTCCTCCTGTGTCAGTAAACCTTCATGAATCAGAATGTCGAAATCGATAAAATAAGGATTACCCGCAAATGCTGAAAATGACTGATACGGACTATCACCAAAGCTGGTCGGTCCGATCGGAAGCACCTGCCAGTAACGCTGGCCCGCCTCCTTCAACCTGTCAACAAATTCATATGCCTCTTTCCCCAGAGATCCGATTCCATAAGGGGATGGAAGGCTGCTGATTGGCAGGAGGATTCCTGCGCCACGATCTAACGCTTTCTTCATGTCTGATACCTCTTTATTAAATTTTCTATTGAACAGCTATCCATTCGCCTGCATTTAATAAAGGTAAAGGTAAGGTAAAGGTCGTATATCCGGAATGTCTGTTCTGATTTGTATTCTAATATCCTTTTTATACTATTTCTTGCATAATAAGAGCATTTTATGATACTATTCTATCATTCAAAACTTTGAGGTATTCTATCTTACCAAACAGGTGGCATTTGAGACCGCCGGTCCTTAGATGGCGCACAAGCGGCATCTTAGTACCGTTGCAGGTCGAAACGAGCGGAAGCGTCCACCTGTTTGGTAAGGATAGAATACCTCAAAGTTAGGAAAGGGAGGTACATATATGAACAGTCTTGAATATGAAAATTATATGGAAACGAAGGCGCACGCCGATCCGCTTTTCCCTTACAACACTTATCTGTGCTCGATACCGCTCGACTTCAATGCCGTTCCGCTCCACTGGCATCCATATATGGAGATCATTTACATTAAAAAAGGAAAAGGAAATGTAACGCTGGATTTCACTACGCACTATGTAGAGGAAGGAGATATCATTCTGATACTGCCGGGAAGGATCCACGGCATCTCTCAGTATGCCTCCTATTCGATGGAATATGAAAATATCATTTTCTCCGTTGATCTGTTCCGATCCAGAAATCATGATACCTTAGACAGTGAATTCTTCCTGCCCCTGCTCTCCGGTGAATTAAATATAAAGAGTATCTATGACCGTGACGATCCATTATACAATTCCCTGTCCTCGTGCCTGAACCGGGTAGATGCCCTCTGTGCATCGACACCAAAGGGATACCGGCTTGCTCTGAAAAGCTGCTATTTTGAATTCTTCTATACCCTGTATGCACACGCAGAGCAAAAGGCAGAGACCTCAGATCGGAAGAATCATGCAAAGAATCTGGATCGTACCAAAGCAATCTTATCTTATATCGATCGAAACTACAAAGAAGCAATATCCATTGCGGACATTGCTTCTTACTGTGGATTCTCTGAATCCCATTTTATGCGATTTTTTAAGAATACTATGGGTGTATCCTTTACCACCTATCTGTGTGACTTCCGGTTAAATATCGCAGCAAGGCTTCTTGTCACAACCGATGACAGCATCCTGTCCATCGCAGAAAGCTGCGGTTTCTTTAACCTGTCTTATTTTAATCGAACCTTCAAGAAGAAATATGGTGTCACACCCGGAGAGTATCGGAAACGGTAGTAAACCGTTTCCCTGTATTGTTTATTTTATCTTGAATGATACATACTTGTTGCTATATCCAACATACAGACGATACTGACCTTTTTCTAACTTTGAAAGATCATACCGGTCTGCCAGATTGAATGTCCAATACTTGCAGCTATGTGCCGGAAGAATATATCCCTTTGATATCGTTATAGACTTTGCATCTACTTTCTTCCATTTGCCATTTTCATATTTTCTGAGTTCTCTCTCATTGCTGAATGTATGTTCTTTATTTGTTCCATTGTACAATACATAAGTAACTACCATATACTCCGGATCAAATTCAACAAGTTCTGTTTTCACAGCTTTTCCCTTGTATGCAGAAGTTGATTTCACAACCTTGATCTTCAACTTATAAACAACCGTTTCTGATGCTGTTCTGTACTTTGCCTGTAAAACTACAGAACCTGCCTTCTTGCCTGTTTTAATCTGCATACCATTCTTCGTTTTTACAACCTTGGCAATTTTCTTATCGGATACTTTCCAGTCTGCTTTCCGGAACTTATTTGATACACCATATACAGCATGCAGGTTATCAAAACTTACCTTTGTGTTTGTACCCATCCATAATTCCCATGCATGTGTTGTAACACCTCCACGCACATTATTTCCGCACAATACTGCTTCTGTTGTCTGTTCCGCAGCCTGTACTCCATCATTCGTTTTGATACCCGCTGCATTGCTGTTGATACCTGTTGTTACCACCATGGCAAAAACCAACATGATACCAGTTAAAGTTTTTAATACATTTTTCATTTGACTACCTTCTTTATATTATTTTATTTTCACCTTTATTGCCCCAGAATATGGTGTATATTTATAGCCATCCCCATATTTCATTACACATCTAATCTTATAATAATATTCTTTTCCAACAGTTGCTGTTGAATCAACGTATTCATGAAAATTACTATATATATTATCACCTTTAAAAGTTACTATTTTTGTATATGTACCATTTAAACTTTCTGATCTATATAAC
>OJPH01000469.1_pt1 | contig 27053 bp, 29 predicted proteins | sample 1598481 | NCBI WGS metagenome assembly OJPH01 (sample SAMN03922482, study PRJEB24848) | human gut metagenome | isolation source: stool sample | host: Homo sapiens | place: Germany | collected 2011-05 | reverse complement strand
GTTCAAACAGTTCACTTCTATCTGTCAGGGAAAAGTAAATGATTTTGTTTGCCTTCTGCAAGTTCAAGCCCATTGCCCCGGCTTGATACTGAACAAAGGTTATCGAATCCCCGTGTTCTTCATAGGCTGTTAAATCTTTGATTTCACCATTGACAACCGAAAACGGTCTTTCCAATTCGGCAAGGGCTGCTTTCATAGTGTTCAATTCTTCATTGAAGTTGTAGAACACAATCAACCTATCTTCCGTGGATTGAACCAAATCCTTAAAGGCTGCAACCCTTTCTTTATTTAGATAGCTGCACATCATGCGGGCGTAAATTCGCTTTGATAAAATGGTATCGCCTATGAATTCCCTATCATCAATCGTAATCACGCAATTTCGCATGAACTTCCGGTATTCTTTGGTGGTTTTGGAATGTACGGGAACAATCACCTGTTCGGGCAAATCAAATACTTCTTCCGATTTCATAAAAATTGCCCCGTGTTCTTCCAGCTTCTTTTTCAGACGGTCAACATTTTTGTACCCCGTAATATGGGGAATTCGGAATCCGCTGTTTTCATCCTCAATCCATTCAATTTCAACATACTGTTTATAAAACAGGTCTTTGCTGATATTCCAACCTAACAAGTGAAGCTGCGACCAAAGTTTTTCATACTTTCCGGCTGTTGGTGTACCGGATAACAGGATCACATTTTCAGGCTGCATTTTCAGGATAAATTTTGAACGCTTTGCGGCTTCATTTTGTATCATAGAACTTTCATCAAGCATCAGGGTAAACCCGGTTATATGGGCGAAATATGAACGCCTGAATATCAAATCATAGTTGATAACGCCGATACATTTACCAACCGTACCGCTGAATTCTTCAAGGTGCTTTTTGTTCGTCAGGTCAAAAACCGTATAATGGTAATACTGCTGAAAGTGTTCAATCCAATCATCAATTTTTGATTTCTGACAAACCAGCACAATTTTTTCAGGGAACGAATCTGCTTTTTCTGATCCTACAAAGGTTTTACCTAAACCCATATCAAGGTAATAAGCAACCCTGTTAAACCGTTCTGTTTGTTCCAATGCTTTCTGTTGGTGGGGGAATAGCTGCATAAGCGAACACCCCCTTAATCTTCATCAACATCAATCCCGGTAATCTCTTTGAAAATTGCCTTATCAAAATTCGGAATCGCTGCAATGATATTTTTCTGACGGTCAGACAAACCACGCCACCAAATAACCGCACATTCGGAATTATCCAACACTTTCAGATAACCGCCCGTTGTTTCGGCTTCCGGGTGTGCTGCCTTTTCTTCATCCGTCATATCGTCAAGCCAAATGTATTCAAGCACATCACCCGGAATCTGATTTAGAAGGTAACGGGCTTCACTATTCAGCCAATCACGGTAAGTCCATTCAGAAGGCTTATTGAACAGATAAATTTTCGGTTCAACAGTATTAAAACAACCGTTGGAAAAGTTTGTTTTGTTCCAATCGCCGCTGTTCCGATTGCCGCTGTTCCGATTGCCGCTGTTCCGATTGCCGCTGTTCCAATCGCCGCTGTTCCGATTGCCGCTGTTCCGATTGCCGCTGTTGCAATCGCCGCTGTTCCGATTGCCGCTGTTGCAAAGTCCGGTGCAACCCTTTCCCGTATTCACGATTTCAAGAAGTTCTTGCCACGGGATTTCACGCACGATCTGAATTTTATTGGTGCAAGATTTTGTACCGTCAGAATCGACTTCACCCAACGCAATCACTTCTGCAACCTTGTTTTCAGGGTTGAACTGATAGTAATTGAAGCAATCAGCCGCCTTTTCGCAAAAATGGAAGCCACGATCACAAACCATAGGTTTCACATCTTCTTCATAAATGCCGCCAACCTCATACTGAAACGGCTTTCCGTTTGGGTTACAAGTCCAATCGGGATTGAACACCTTGAACCCTTTAACAACTCCTGTTTCGCTCATTTCGCTTATCCTCTCTTTCTTAATTCATGGGAACTTCAATTCCGGTGTATTCTGTGAACTTCACGGAAGAAATGAAGTAACTCCAATCTTTTGTTTTTACCGCATACCCCCACGGGAACACACCATCACGCAACCCTTGATATACAAAATTTTCTTTTTTGTGCATCAATCTTGCGGCAACCTTTACCGGAAGATTGATAACAGATTTTTTCTGAACCGTTGCAGCGGCTTCAATCTGTTTGAAATAATCTTCCTGAACACCCAAAGCAAGGGCAATTTCCTTTTTGCGGGCATCCGAAGGTTCATTCTTCCCGGAAAGGTACTGACTAATTGAAGATTTACCAATCCCGGTAAGGTCTGAAAGTTTGGATTGCGAAATATCCAATTCTTTCATCAGGTTTTTCAACTTTTCTGCAAAACTCATTTTTCACTTCATCCTTTCTGTTTAATTTTCAATCATTGGGCTTTTGTTGTAGCGTTCCTGAATCCTGATCCTGTACTTGCCGTTGACTTCCTCACGGTTGACAATTCGGAATTCAGTTTTCTTTGCTCTCAACCCTTCAAGGTAGTTCGCCGCTTCCTGTTGGGTATCGAATTCAAGTATTCGGTCAATACACGCCGCAATAACTTTCTTCATCCTGTTCACCGCCTTTCTATATTAGTTCAATTACTTTGAACTTTCATTGTAAAAAAATAAGTCTGAATTTCAGTTTCAGGGAATTCCAATACCCCCGCCGCCTTCTGCATTTCAGGCTGCTTCCAAGCAACTTTGTTATTCAGCTTCAAAGAAACAGTTCTTTCGGAAAGCCCCATTCTTTCAGCAAATACAGCCTGTGTACCGCACTTTTCAATAATTCTTCCGTTCAACTTTGCATAATCGTAAGCCATTGTTTCACCCCTTTTCTTTATTCTTTGTACTGTCGGTATTCTTCTGAACGAATGTGATCGTTGATTGTATGGGTACTGCCAATCTGCATTATTGTTTGAAACACCTTTTCAAGTGTATAATCTGCAAATGGCTTTTTACCATCTTCATCAACATATTCTTTCCAGCCCGGAATCAATTTGTGAATCCTTCCAATCTGTTCATTTGTCAGTTGGAATGTAACGGAAAATTCGTATCTTTCCGGCTTCAATTCATACGCCTTAACTTCATCATCCGTTAAAGGTTCGGGGTAATCGATATGCCCCCATGCGTATGTTCCGGCTGAATTGACGAAAAATCTTTCAGGGTAATTACTTATTTCACAACCCTGCTTTTTGGGGAATGTTCCCGGTGCAACCGGGCGTTCTACTGAATAATATCTATACATTTTCAATCTTCCTTTCTTTTGGTGGGGGAAGAAGCTGTTTAGGCTTCTTCCTCAAACTCTACATTGCAATCACCGCATATAACATGAACTTCCTTTGTTGCCCTGATAATGCAGCCGCATACCGGGCAAACATATTTGCGGGTTGATTGTTTGGTTTTAGCCGCACCCGGCAATTTCGGAAGGCTCTTTCTGAAAAGCTGGAATTTCTTATCCTGTAAGCCATCAACAAAGGCTTGTGCTTCATCATTCAGGCTTGTTTTCGTCCAACCGTATTTTGCATCCTTTTCAACGGTCAAACCGTGCTTTTCAGCAGCTTCCTTGTATTTCTTATTGTGATAAGTACCGCCCCGGCTTGTGTCCTGAACCCCAACCTGTAAATTGTAAAGGTGAACCATTTCGTGAAGAAGTGTTTCAGCAACCTTATCAAACGGACGGGAAAGGTATTCAGCACAAATATTGATTTCATAGAAGCCTTCTTTCTTCATTGCTTCAATATCTTCCGGCTTCATTTTGGAAAAGTCAGTTACCTTTTCCTGTGTACTCCAAGCCTTCCAAGCGGTACACCAACCATAAGCACCCTTTGTTGTGTCCGGGCTTACCGTGATAATCGGTTTATCAAGTTCATTGTTATAGAACTTTTCGTTGAACTTTGAAAATAAATCTTCAAGTTTTTCAATTACGGGTTTCAAACTCTGTTCTTTCATTTCTTATACCGCCTTTCTAATATCGCCGCTTTTCAACTTCATATAGCTTTCAACTTCTTTTTTATCAGGAAATTCACCCCAAAAATCACGCTTCCAGCCACCGTTGAAAAACCGCAACCCCTGAAAATCATCTTTGCTGCAACCCTTGATTGGAATATCCTGAAAATTCATCTGCGTTCTTTTTTCGATCCTGTGGATCATTTCTTCCGCATACATCATATCGTTATCCAAACAGAAAACGAACTTCCCATCAAATTCAAGGGTAATGTAAGTGTGGCAACCACATCTGATTGTAAAACCATTATCTTTCATAAAATCACTTCATCCTTTCAGCCGTTGCAGCGGCTTGTGTTTAGGTTCAATTCCTTTGAACTTGTATTCATTATATCACCGTCCCTTGAACTTGTCAATAGGTTTTTTCAAAATTTTTGAACTTTTTTTCATTATCCCCTTGAACTTTTCTTCAAGATGGTGTATAATAGGGTTACAATCCAAAAATGAAAGGAAGTGAACACCTTGAAAGAACTTACAACCGCCGATAGGCTCAAACAACTAATGAATGAAAGAGGATTGAAACAAGTTGATATTTTGGAAGCCTGCAAACCTTACTGTGAAAAATACGGTGTGAAATTGGCAAAGAACGATTTAAGCCAATACATTTCAGGTAAGGTACAGCCGGGGCAAGATAAACTGTCAATTTTGGGTTTGGCTCTGAATGTCAATGAAGTTTGGCTTATGGGGTACAATGTACCGCCCGGAAAAGATGAACTGCATAAAATAGAACAGCAGCTTAAACATGAAGCTGCTGCCTGTGAACTGTTTGAAAAATGTTATGGAAAAGAAGCCTTCCAAGCCGTAACCCTTTTCCTTCAACTTGATACTTTGGATCAGGGGCGGGCAATCGGAAGCATGGAAGAAATGCTGAAAGCGGATAAATACGCTATCAAAAAAGAATTATCAAACGGGAAGGCAATATAATTTTTGTGGATTTCGGTTCACGATAGGTTCAAGGTGGTTCAGGATTTCGGTTCAAGATAAAAAGCCTGATAAATCAACGGCGGTTCAAGTTGGTTCAAGTTCTATTCCTATTTTTTAGAATTTGAAATTATACAACTGTAATTTACTGTGATTTCAGAAAATAAAAAGTAATAGAAAACAGAAATTGAACTTGAACCACTTGAACCTTGAAAAGTTAATTTCAAAATTAGAAAGGAATTACTATGTTCGGAAAGAAGAAGCTGCCGGGAATTCCGGTACAACATTATGAAGGTTTGGATTTTGCCAAAGATTACCCTTGTAGAATTGAATTGACGGGTGAAGCCTTTGTTATTTCCCGTATCAAACCGGAAACAACTGTTACACTTCCGGTATCTCAAATCAAAGCCTTTTCTGCTATGGAAGAAGAAAATTTCATGCTTCACTATCACGGGGAAGCCGAAAACACTTCTAAAGCAAAAGGAATCAAAAAATATTATTTGGTGGTTGATTATATTTCAAAGAACGGTGAAGAAAAACGCCTTGCGTTTTGGGGTACTGCTGCTGAATACGGAAAATTCATTGATTTTCAGCACATGACTTTGAACAGCGAAACGAATTATTCATTGTGAAAAAAAAAAATGAACCCCCGATTGCTGCAACAATCAGGGGTTCGGTATCGACCACAAATCAGGATGAAGTGATTTAAGGCGGTCAACTTATATTATACCGCCAAAATGTAAAAATTTCAAGATGGGCGGTGAAATATGAAAAATCCAAATGGCTATGGAACTGTAACCAAACTTTCAGGGAACAGGCGAAAACCGTTTGTTGTGAAGGAAGGTATATCCGGGAAGCAAAAGCCCATAGGGTACACGGCAACACGGGAAGAAGGCTTGATTTTGCTTGCACAATACAATAATGATCCGTGGGATATTGAAACGGATAAAATCACGCTGCAAGAACTGTATGATTTATGGCTTGAAAAACGGGCTGTTAAATTGGGTGATTCAAATAGAAGTTCCCTGAAATCTGCATACAAGCATTGTTCCAAATTGGCAAAGATAAAGTACAAACAAATCAAATCGTATCAAATGCAAGATTGCATTGATAGTTGCGGTTGCGGATATTCCACGCAAGGGGCAATAAAAAACCTTTGGGGGCATCTTGACCGCTTTGCAATGGAACTTGATATAATTTCAAAGTGTTGTTCTGATCTGCTTACTTCTGATCCAATACCGGAAACAACAAAGGAAATCTTCACGGATGAAGAAGTAAAAACCCTTTGGGAAAATGAAAAATTGGAATGGGCTGATTCTGTTCTGTTCTTCCTTTACACGGGGTTCAGAATTTCGGAAATGATAGATTTACCGATTGCGAATGTTGACCTTGAAAACCAAACCTTCACCGGGGGAACGAAAACAGCAGCGGGTAAAAATCGTATCGTTCCAATTCATTCAAAAATTCAACACATAGTTCAAAAGCGGGTTGAACAATCGAAAAGCGGGTATCTGTTTGAATACAACGGAAAGAAGCTGAACCAAACCCAATACAGAACCTTTTGGGCTGATATAATGGGTAAGTTGCAAATGAACCATACCCCGCATGAGTGCCGCCATACATTCCGTTCACGGCTGGATTCTGCCGGGGCGAATAAGGTTTGTATTGATAGGCTTATGGGGCATAAATCGAAAGGAACAGGTGAAAGAGTATATACCCATAAAAATATAGAAGAACTGCGTTTGAACATTGAACTAATAACAAATTAGTAACAAAAAAGCCCCGTACCCTTGAAAAATCAAGGAATACGGGGCTTTCTGTGTTTATTATACCATACCATTCAAATTAAGCCATTACCCAAATGGGTAAAATAAAAGTAAATGCAAGAAATTTCTGTCAAAATCCGTTAACAATCAGTTTTTTTGACGTTACAACTGCGGCGAGCTTTGTTTTTGACGAATAACCGGTTTTGGAAAGCATACTGCTGACGTGTGCCTTTACGCAATCGGGAGTAACGCAAAGCTCCTGTGCCATCTCCTTATACGTCATACCTTCGACCAACAGACGCAGAACTCTGATTTCCGCATCGGAAAACTCGTAGCTGGTAGCGTTTCCTACGGGTATTTCGGGCATTCTATCGGGATATACGCATTCTCCGTCTATTGTCCTCTTTATAACGCTGAGCAGCTCCTCTGTGCTTACGTCCTTGAACCAGATGCTCTCCGCACCTGCTTTTCTCGCCTTATCAAGATAGCTGTAATCAAGCATTGAAGTTATGATGATAATTTTTATCGAGGGAAAGCGTTTTTTAATTTTTTCTGCGGCGACAAATCCGCTCTCATCGTTTTCCGTGCATACGTCCATTAATATAAGGTCGATATTGCCACGCATACAGTATTGCTCGGCAAGCGCCGCACACGACAGCGAGCCTGCCGGAGAAAGATCGTCTGCCTGGGCTACAAGATTTTCAAGGCTTTCCCGTATCATTTTCTGGTCTTCTACAATCAGTACCTGCGTCATAGTGTTACCTCCTTGTTGAGCGGAAATGAAATTACAAGCTCGAAAAACGGATATGAATTAATGCTCATAGTTCCGCCGCTTTTTTCTACTCTGTCGTGCAGTGACGAAAGGCCGCCGCCTTCACAGACGATACAATCCGGTGCTTTTCCGTCATTAGACAGGGCTATCCATTGCCTGCCGGCGCTTTTACTGCATTTAACGTTCAATTTTGTCGCTCCTGCGTGACGTACCGCATTCGTTGCGCACTCTCTGACAGCCGTTATGAATATTTTATAATAAAACGGGTCGGGAATATCTCCTTCAACGTTTATTTCAATTCCGAGAACGGAAGATGTTTCCTTTAGCTGACCGGATATATCATAGCTGTTTGCTCCGTAGTTTTCTTCGTTGTCCCTCATAAGAAGTCTAACGGCATTCTTCCACGCTGTAAGGTCAAGCTCGCTTGTCGGTCTGTTATTTGAAAGCAGATTACGGGTCGCAATTACGCTCCTGCCTATATCATCGTGTACACGAATCTTCATACTGAGTATTTCTTCTTCACGGATAACCGTTCTTATATTCTCTGTCAGCTTTCGCATTCGTCTGCCCGCACATTCGAGTTTTCTGCTGCTTTCTTCAAGCTGAAGCTGACGTCTGTACAACTCGTCAACATCTGTTGCTGTTACCTGTGTATAGTAGCCGATGCCGTTCAGCGAAATCACATCAAGCCTGAAGCACCACGCTTTTCCCTTTACAAGTACGACTGAGCCGCTGTTATGCTCCGAAAATATATCCTGCAGTTCGCTGAGACACTGTACGTCAAAGCCTTTCAATTCATATATCAGCCTGTCCATTTGCTTGTTGCACAGGACTGCTATTCCGTTGTTGTCGAAAAAGCATATACCCGATGGGAGATTATCAAATGCGTCTTTTATCGTCCTGCGCAACAGATAGCGTCTGCCTAAGCCTTGCATCTTTCCGCCTCCCTTCTGTATACAATCTGCCATTCGCCGTCATCATCACATACCGCCGTTACAAAATCGCCGTTCATTACATTGAAATCCGTACTGCTTTAAGCAGTGACCGTCATTGTGAATATACCGCTGTTTAGCGTCACGGATATATTCACAGCCGATAAATTATCCAGTGACAGTTCAATCATTTTTTCGAATGTATCGAACATCTCCATTACCGCCACAGCCGGTACGGGCTTATTTAATCTGATATTAAGTCCGCAGGTCACGCCGTACAGCTCAAGATTATCCGTAAGCTCAAGGAACGCAAGGTACAGCTCTTTTTCGCTTATCATACTGCTTCTTTCCGATATGAATATGAGATTGTTCCTGCGCTTAAGATAAGCGCCGATTACCACCATCTTACCCAATAGCTTTCTGCGCTCATCTTCATCCTCCGACAGCTCGAAACGGTCTGTAAGGCTGTTCAATACAGCTATCTGACCTGACGTTTCACGGTTGATCCTGTCATATATCCTGTCACGCTCAAGTATGTGAGCCTCTCTGTTTCTGAGAGCGCATTCCTCGCAAATCAGATCGTAATCATCCTTGAGATCGTCCTTAGCCTCTGCCAGCTTGTCGTTTATCTCGATAAGCTCGGAAAGATCGTCAAGCCACAAGACATAGCCTCCTTTTATCTTTGCGGAAGAAAGACGTTTTCCGTTGCTGAGCATTACGGGAGAGGACTTTGCCATCTGCATTATTTCACGGTCTATCTTTTCGGCACAATCGGACGAGAGGAGTATATTGTAATCATTGTCGGTAATCAAAGCAGGAACTGTACACGGCCGCAAAAGCTGTATTTAATAAGTGTTCGAGCGGATAAGTCCGCATTGTATGCAGCATTCAAAAGAAAGCGCAGTAAGAAGGCTTACGGTAATAGTCATATCGCCTGCCAGTCTGTGAATGAACGTACCACCCGTGATTTCACCGGATACATAGAGCAACGTGTAGATAACCATTGCAACAACAGGCAGTAACGGCATAATGAACGTTTTTCGTGCCTTTGGTATACGGCACTTGGATATTAAAGCCACAAATGCGCCGATCGTGCATAAAAGCATATATCCTGCCACTATGTAATTCCACCCCCATAGCTGTAATCTCTGTCGTTCCACATTTCCCTTTCTCCCGGAAATCTGAATACAAGGCAATGCAGATCGTTTGTAAGCACCAATATTACCATAAGGGCAGAAGCGACATACAGTAAGGATGTAACTGCGGGCAAGCGGTAGTTTTCGGGCTTTCCGAGCGACAGAGCGACAAGCAGCGCAAACATAGGGATAAATATCATCGGGATATAATACATATACCACAGCGTTCTGACAGCAAGCGGACTCTGGGCTATGATGAACTTCACCGAACGGATAGCTACCCAGAACACAATAAGCCATGCAATAGACGTCATAAAGCGTTTTGCCTGTATCTGCACTATCCTGTTTCTCAGGGTGATTCCCCATATCAGAAACATAAAAATATATATCAGACTTCTGATAATGCCGAATATTTGTATAGTACCGATCCTGTCAAGCTGTCTGCAAAGCATTGCGGCGGCTATGGCGGTTATTATCAATATTATGTGTAAAACGGACGACCGTGCTATTCTTTTTTTCATCTACTCACCTCTTTTATTTCAGTATAACATGGCTGAAAGCGTTTTGCAATAAGTGTAAAAAATAAAGCTGTGGGTCAATGCCCACAGCTAAGACGATTCGTTATATATTATCTATTTTATCGCATTGCTCAAGCGCACGTTTTAACGCCTGATCCATATTGTAATATCTGAAATCGGCAAGTCTTCCGCAACAGATAAGATTACCTATCTTTGATACCAGAGCCTCGTACTTTGCGTATTGCTCCATGCTCTCCTTTGTGAGAACAGGATAATACGGCTCGAGCTTTTCGCCCGACTTATACGGGAGAGGATATTCTAACGCATAGGTACTGCCTTTTACATCCTGGACGGGAATTTTCTTGTACTCTGTGATTCTGGTAAAGCCCTTTTCCTGAGGATATGCGACAACAGGAGCGTCCTGAAAGCTGTCCTTGTCGGTATACTTATACTCAAAACGCAGTGAACGGTAAGGAAGTCTGCCGTACTTTTCACCGAAAAACTCATCCAGCGCACCTGTATATACAAGAATGTTATTATAGGGCTCGCCGTCAACATACAGCTTATTATCCTTTACGGTAATCCGCTCAAGCGCCTCGACACCGGTTCTGACAGTGATATTCTCGTGGTTCAGCAGATTTTTGAAGAAATCCGTGAATGAATGTACCGGCATTACCTGATAAGCATCATCGAAATATCCCTCGTCATACGAAAAACGCAGAGGTACTCTTTTAAGCACGGACGGGTCGATCTCAGAGGGAGATACGCCCCACTGCTTAGCGGTATACGGCGCATAATCGTTATCGAAAAGATACTGAGCGTATGCTCTTATATCATCGTCCTCGTTTTCGAGAACTTCAACCACGGTGGCGGTCGGTCTGCCCTCGTAAGCCTTAGTCAGCTTTGCCTTGAGCGTTTGCGCCTTTTGCTTATCAAAGAACTTATCGATCGTGGTAAAGTTGAATGGGGTGGGGGTATATGTATCATTCCATACCGCACCGCAGGTCAGCTTGTAATCGGACCACTGCTCATAGCGGCACATATAATCAAAAAGATATTTTTCTTTCGTGTGGAATGTGTGCGGACCGTAATCCTGTACGAGTATTCCGTGATCGTCAACGTGGTCGTACATATTGCCGCCGATATGATCCCTGCGTTCCCATATCTCGACCTTATTGCCTTTTTCCGCTAAATGACGGGCGATTACCGCTCCGGAAAGTCCACAGCCGACTATAAGGGTGTCAAAATCAAAACTGCTCATCAAAAGCCACCGTACTTGCTCATGAATTCTTTAAAGGTCTGCAGATTCTTGTCCTTGTCGGCAAGTATGACCTTGTCAATTCCGCCTACTCTGTCAAGCTTCCAGTCTACTGCAATGTCAGGATCGTTCCACATAATGCCGTCATCATATTCGCCGTAGAATTTTTCTCCGCACTTGTAGGATACTATGCTGTCCTCAAGTACAAGATAACCGTGAGCGCAGCCTGCGGGAACGAGTATTTCGTTGTGCTTTTCGCCGATAAGCTCAAATGCAAGCCACTTCTTGAACGTAGGGCTGTCCTTGCGTAAATCGACTACAACATCGTAAACGTGTCCGTGTATGCAACGTACCAGCTTGGGCTGCTGTTTCTCACGCTGAAAATGAAGTGCACGGATAACGCCCTTGTAGCTTGTCGTATAGAAAACCTCGGCAAGATCGTGCTTTATGCCGTTTGCTTCGAACACTTCCTTCGAGTAATCCTTTGTGAAACAACCTCTTATATCATCGGCATTGAAGGGAGTCACTTCTATAAGTCCCTTAATCTCTGTTTCCTTGAATTCAAACTTCTGTATCATTTCTGCTCCTTAATCCAATCCATTGTTTTTTTGACACCTTCGCCGAAGGGTATAGTAGCTTTGAAGCCTGTATCCTTTTCTGTAATCGAACAATCAAAGTCCGACAGCGGCATATTTACACCTGTGAACGGAACATCACCGAACACGAACTCCTTGTCGGGAGCCAGTGCAGCCTTCATCTCAAGAACAAATTCTCTGAGTGGCTTTGCATCCGAGCTGCCTATAAGATAATGGCAGAAAGGCTTGCCGTTCTCTCCGATGAGATAGAACGCTCTTGCAACATCGTCTATATATACAAAGTCGTAATTCTGTGTTCCGCTTGTGAACTGTAAAGGCTCATCGTTAATAATCTTTCTGATAGTCGTATTTACAAAACGGGGTGAAAGCTCACCTGCACCGTATGCGTTGGTTATCTTTGCCCAGCAAAGATCTATACCTATCTGTGCGGCAACGCTCATGCACATTGTATGAGCAACAAGTTTACCGCTTCCGTATATGTAGCCGGCACCGGGCTTATTACCCTGTCTGAATGCGGCTGATATTGTTTCATGCTCCATTATAGAGCCGGCACATACAAACTTCTTGCAGTCCATATCCTTTGCCACACGCAGACAATCTACCGTCCACTGAGCGTTATTAAGCTGTAAAGCGGTATCTGCTCTCGCAGGGCCTGCCGAGCCTACCCACGCAAAGTGATAGAATACATCAATATCACGGTCAGGGATAATATCGGCAAGCTTTGACGATTCGGAAAGCTCGTGAGCCACAAATCTTACATTTTCAGGTATGTTGTTATTGCAACCGTCACGGTCAAGTGCGATTACCTCAACATTATTCTTTACCAATTCACGCACAAGCGCACTTCCGACAAAGCCGTTTGCACCTGTAACAAGAGCTTTTTTCATTACTTTACCTCCAGATATTCGTTTATCTGCTTTTCCATAACGGCACTAATGTCGCCGCCTGAAAGATATACCTTGCTCCACTCGGTCACCTTTTCGATAGCGTCGGAAATATGCCAGCGGGGACTCCATCCGAGTACACGCTTTATTCTTGAGCAATCAAGCTTGAGGAAATTAGCCTCGTGGGGAGCGTTCTTATCCGCAACATTTTTCCACGAAGCACCCTCGCCCCAGTGTGAACAGAACAGATCGACAAGCTCACCTGTAGCGGCGCAGTCGCAATCATCCGGACCGATATTATAATTACCGGCAAGGCTTTTATCCTCATACTGCTTCATCGCAAGCACAAGATATGTAACGACCGGCTCGAGAACGTGCTGATAGGGACGTGTCGAATAAGGATTTCTTACTGTTATCTCCTGCTTAGCCTCCATTGCTCTTACGCAGTCGGGGATGATTCTGTCCTTAGCAAAGTCGCCGCCTCCGATAACGTTACCTGCACGGCAAGTCGAAACCGCAATGTCACGGTTATAGAAGAACGACTTTATATAAGAACTTGTTACAAGTTCCGAGCAGCTTTTTGAGTTGGAATAAGGATCATAGCCGTCAAGTGCATCATTTTCACGGTATCCCCACTCCCATTCGTTGTTCTTGTAAACCTTATCGGTGGTTACGTTTACGAATGATTTTACGCTGTCGCACAGCCTTACAGCCTCGCAGATGTTTACAGTACCCATAACATTTGTTTCGTATGTGTAGACAGGCTCTGCGTAGCTTTCTCTTACTATGGGCTGTGCCGCCATATGAATTACTATTTCGGGGCGGTACTTCTGCATTGTTTCGTTCAGCTTTGCAAGATCTCTTATATCGCCGATAACCGAAACTATTTCCTTCTCAACTCCGGAAAGCTCAAAAAGAGAGGGCGTTGTGGGGGGAGTGAGAGAATAACCGATAACTTTTGCTCCTGCCATAGAAAGCAGTTTGCACATCCAGCTTCCCTTGAAGCCTGTGTGACCTGTTATCAGTACAGTTTTACCCTTGTAAAATGACATATCCATATTGATTTTTCCTTTACGAATTAATAATATTTTCGCCGCTTTCATCTCTGACCTCGGCTAACAGTATTGTTTCAAGCGCAATAGCCGGATTAGCGGGTTTAACTATTCTGAAAGTGTATTTACCGCACATTTTCTCTATCATAGGCTTGATTTCAAAGAAATCGTTTGCCGAATGGTAGATGCTGATAAGAAGTATCGGGTGCTGTGTGCGGATAGTTTCGACAGCGCCCTTGAGCAGCAGCTGCTCTCCCCCTTCGATGTCTACCTTTATAAGACCGACCTCGATATTGTTTTCCCGTACATAATCATCAAGAGTAACAACGGGAACTTCGATATGATCCGGATAATTATAACCGGGACGTTCAACAAGGGAATTGCAGGAATTGCGCTCACCCAGACTGAATGTTGCCGTGCCGCTTTTCTCGCCGAGTGCCTTGCTTACAGGCACTATATTGTCAAGATGATTCAGCCTTATAGTTTCACGGATAATATCCATATTTGAGGGAGAAGCCTCAAATACATGAATGTTCTTATCCGTATATGACGAGAACAGAAGCGCCGTGTCACCGACATATCCGCCTGCGTCGATTATATGCTTATTTCTCACGCTGTCCAGTGTGGTCAGCTTATCTATTCCGTATCTTGTGAAGAATACGCTGCTGTCAAACTGGTTGACGGGGAGATAATAACCGTTATAATAATACAGATTATCGTTCAGCTTTACTATCTTTGAACTGAATTCATCATTCATACGAACAAATTCTTCCTGCTCACGCTGTGTATAGACATCCTGCAAGGACTTGTTGCCGTCTGCTATCATTCCCATACGATGAATTATATCAGAAACGGTATTTTTGCTCTCGTTGTCAAGTCCGCTTATAAGCGCGCTGAATCGTTGTGCACTGTCCTCTCTGTTCATAGCGTCACTGAACAATTTTGCCAGAGCTTCACGTTCACCTGGATGAAAATACAATTTTCTGAGATACGACTGCCTTTTGAACAGATTCATCTCACGGCGGATCGTATTTGCCGTATTCTCTGCATCAAGCAAAGACTGTGCGTATTCGCCTGTCTTTGAGGTCTTGTCAAAGCCTGCGGTTACGCTGTCCGAAAGTGACTTAATATCAGCCGAAATGCTTTCGTTATCTGCCGATAAGCCGTCGAGTACAGTTGCATACTCGCCCGTCTTTGAGGTCTTGTCAAAGCCTGCGGCAACGCTGTCGGAAAGCGACTTAATCTCAGCCGAGATGCTTTCGTTATCTGACGATAAGCCATTAAGCGCATCCGTATACTCGCCCGTCTTTGAGGTTTTATCAAAGCCTGCGGCAACGCTGTCCGAAAGCGACTTAATATCATCCGAAAGACTTTCATTATCTGCCGATAAGCCGTTAAGCGCATCTGCATACTCGCCCGTCTTTGAGGTCATGTCAAAGCCTGCGGCAACGCTGTCCGAAAGCGACTTAATCTCAGCCGAGATGCTTTTGTTATCTGACGATAAGCCGTTAAGCGCATCCGCATACTCGCCTGTTTTCGAGGTCTTGTCAAAGCCTGCGGTAACGCTGTCGGAAAGCGACTTAATCTCAGCCGTAATGCTTTCGTTATCTGCCGATAAGCCGTCAAGGGCAGTCGCATATTCGCCTGTCTTTGAGGTCTTATCAAAGCCTGCGGTTACGCTGTCGGAAAGCGACTTAATATCAGCCGAAATGCTTTCGTTATCTACCGATAAGCCGTCAAGCGCAGATGCATACTCGCCTGTCTTCGAGGTCTTGTCAAAGCCTGCGGTAACGCTGTCAGAAAGCGACTTAATATCAGCCGTAATGCTTTCGTTATCTGCCGATAAGCCGTCAAGGGCGGACGCATATTCGCCTGTCTTCGAGGTCTTGTCAAAGCCTGCGGTAACGCTGTCAGAAAGTGACTTAATGTCATCGGAAAGCGAGTTGTTGAACGCTCTTATTTCTCCTGCGTGCTTATTGTTTTCAGATATGCCGTTTTCAATAAGCTCGGCAATGTGCTTATCGCTATCGGAAGAACGCTTGTCGCTGTCGGTGATAGAACCGAGTATTTCCTCTGTGTGATGTGAAATACAGCCTGTAAGTTCATCGGATATTCCGGCAGATTTCTCCGATATTTCGTTGCTCAGCTTTTCGCCGATTCGCTCATTTTGCTTTTTCAGATTTTCAATATCAAGTTTTATTTCTTTGAGTTTTAATGCGGTATCCTCACCGAATTTAACCTGATTATCTTCCAATGTACGCAACGATTGACGGCACAGTTTTATCTGCTCCGCATTATCACGGCATATATCCGTGCAAGTATTCAGGCTGTTTTCAAGAAAACCGAGCATTTCACAAAGCTGTGCAAAATGCTCGCTTTCTGTCTGCATTATCTCGTTGTTAAGCTTTATTGTCTTGTTGCGTGACATCGGAAATAATCTTCCGAAAAATCTCGCAAGTTTATCGGATAATTTGCCCATTATTTCCAAATCTTCCAGGGAGCATTGTTGTTGCTCCACATTTTCTCAAGCTGTTCCTTTTCTCTTACAGTATCCATGCACTGCCAGAAGCCTGTATGCTTATATGCCATAAGCTCACCGAGCTTTGCTACTGTTTCAAGGGGCTTCTTTTCGAGAACGGTATCGTCACCGTCAATGTAATCGAAGAATTCGGGCTGGCATACCATAAAACCGATATTGATAAGGTTGCCGTCGCCGGATGTCTTTTCACGGAATTCGTTTATTTTTCCGTTTTCGTCAATATCAAGCACACCGAATCTCTGACCGGGATTATAAGCTGACATTGTTACGAGCTTTCCGTGTTTTTTATGGAACTCGACAAGTTCGGCTATGTTTACATCGGAAACGCCGTCGCCGTATGTCAGCATAAAAGGCTCGTTACCGATATACTCCTTTATACGCTTTACACGTCCGCCGGTCATTGTGTTAAGACCTGTGTCTACCACAGTCACCTTCCAGTGTTCCGAGTTGTTGCGGTGAACGGTCATCTCGTTTTTACCGCTTGTAAAATCAAATGTAATATCGGATGTATGCAGGAAGTAGTCTGCAAAATACTCCTTTATAACGTGCTGTTTGTAACCTGCACATATAACGAATTCATTGAAGCCGTAAGCTGAATAGAGTTTCATTATGTGCCATATTATAGGCATACCGCCAAGCTCGACCATGGGCTTGGGTTTGAACTGGCTTTCTTCGCTGATTCTTGTGCCGAAACCTCCGGCAAGTATTACAACTTTCATTTTTCCTCCTGTGTGCTGTTAAGACGTGTTACTTTACTGCTATCTATTTCGGGATGATCTGCTATGAAGTCATCCGTATAAACGTCTGAATAAAGTCCTCTGAGACCCATAGGATTAACGGATATAATCTCTGTATCCGGATAGAAGCGTTCAACAAACGCCTTGACCTTCTGATAGCCGTCTAACCAGTGCGGAACACTTGTCTTTGCTACAAGATCGGACAATCTCTGCTTGCTGCCATCAAAATATCCTGCATTGGTGCAGTCACAGCCAACGAGATAAATCCTTTTCGCATTGGTAAAGAGTGCAAAGTGGATAGCCTGGAACGCAATTGAATAGAATGCCATAAGGGGATAGAATTCTATATTAATATGTATATCCTCACTGGGAGCTGCCTGGAAGAATCTTCTGCCGTTATTCTCTCTGATAATCTTCTCGGATACCTGGAATTTATCTCTGTATTCACCGGTAGAATACTGACCGAAGAACTTGACAAAATCGTATTCCTTCAGCTTTTCAAACCACGGAGCACGGCTTTCGTAATCGGTGGTAAAATAGTAATCAATATCAACATCGGGATTTAAGAATGAAGCGTTCATACCTATATGTACGGCACCGGGAATGGGCTTGTAGTATTTCATAGAAGGTCCTGATGCCATTACAACAACATCTCTGCCGGTATTGATATTTCTGAACTCGCCGAATGACTTCTTGTGAGTTTCGTGTATCTCATTTGCAAGGCAGGCAATATTGAGATTGATATTTGAGGTGAGTGTTTTTGCATCCCATATATCCTTGCGAAGACTGGTAGCGATGATAGGAGGCTTTGCAGCCGCTGCCTGTACGCTCTTGGGAGCAGTGCTCTGACAAACCTTTACGGTTCTTGCAAGCAGTGCGCTGTGCTCTGTAGACTTTCTCTGAAGATCGTTAACAGAAGCAACCAGTGCGCCGAGTCTTTCCTCGTTTCGTAAAGCAACACGATATGCTGGGAAGATGCTTCTCATTATCTTCTTTGGAACGCTGTCGCTTTTTTTGGGCTTTTTGGGAGCAGCCGCTGTTTTTGCAGGTGTAACCTTGCACTTTGCGGCATTGGTTTCTCTGAAGAATACAAGCTGATTTTCCTTTACCTTGTACTTTCTTTGCTTCAATACCCAGTATATGAAGATACCGTAAAGAACCTCAGACATATAGCCGGGTGTTCTCATTTTGGTACCCTGATATTTTGACAAATCAAATCTTTTCATGAATTCGAACAGTACGCCGAATTCAAATGTACAGAAGCGGTTGAACAGCTCTTTTGACATTACAAAGCAGTTGTACGCATAGTACTTCTTTGAAGCCATATATTCCTCGGCAGCCTTAGAATATTCGGGGTAAAGTTCATCAACCAGCTTAAGTGTAAGTTCAGGTGCGCTTTTATCGAATAAATGCTCCTGAATCATGAATATATCCTTGATGCAATGTGCACGTTTTCCGCCAAAAAGGAAATCCATCTCATCGACATTCATGCTTCCGCCTGTGATAAGATCGTATTTCTTTATCTGCCTTGCCATACCGTCATAGTCTTTAAGGCCGTACTTCTCTACGCTCTCGTCATTGAGCATATTCTCGATAATATAGCCTCTTGAGCATTGGTCAAACTTCTTTGTGCTGAATGAAAGATAACGTCTGTAGTGGCAAAGACCGTAGTAATTTACATCGGCATTCTTCCACGCCCAATACTGAACGCTCAGTTCCGAGAAATACTTTGCAAGATCGGAGATATTGTCGCCGGTGTCATCGCCGTTCATCTTAAGGAAGCATCTTGCCGAGCCTGCATTACACTTATAGTTTTCGAATATACGGTTACCTATCACGGCACTGTCAAGGTCCATTCTGTGCGAAACGAAAATCTTGATGTCATCGTTGGGTTTCTTGTATGACAGGGTACGCTGTGCAAGAGTATTTGCATCGGGATCTGCTTCGGTGTTCTTGAAGTATACAATCTGACGCTCAAGGAACTTGCAGTCGGTGTGATGCTGAAGATACCACATATAAACGCCGTAAACAATCTCACCCATATAGCCTGTGGCTCTGAGTTTGTTGCCCTCGTAGCCGGTGGTATCAAACTGTTTATCAAACTCAAAGAGTATATCAAAAAGCACCTTGTTGTATTCGTTGAATATCTTCTTTGACATTACAAAGCAGTTATAGCCTCTGTAATACTTTGAGGCAAAATACTCATTCATAGATTCAACAAGCTCGGGGTGCCTGTCTTCTATTATCTTTATCAATGTATCAATAGCTATAGGATCAACAAGATTTCTTGATGCGTACCATAACTCCTTTACGCTGTTTCTGGGGCGTACTCTTGTGATTTTTGTCGTATCGAAAGCCTTGCCGACAATAACGTCATAGGATGAGATCTCCTTCTCCATCTTTGACTTATTGAAAAGCTGATATAACTCTGCGGTGCGTACCGAAAGATTGTTTTCCATTCGTACATCGTAGTCATTGCCCGGCATAAAGGAATCCATAAACGAAAGATACCTTCTGTAGTGACAAAGACCGTAATAATCCGCATCATAGTTTTTCCATGCCCAGTACTGAACTGTGTATTCGCAAAAAGAAATTCTTTTCTCGGATATGTTATCGCCTGTGTTATCGCCCATTATGGCGTTGCCTTTATCATTCTCGTCAAGTGCTGCACCGCATCTTACGGGTACATATAAAGGATTGTCAACCACCATGCTTTTAAGATCGATTCTGTGTGAAACGAAAATTGCAATTTTTTTGCTGTTGTTTTCACCGCTACTCATTGATAATAAAATTCCTTTCTTTTATCTCTTTACTCTTCCCGACGAATTTCCACCGGCAAGATCAAGTACATCATTAATTCCGAACAGGCAGAAATCGCCTTCAAGCGTCTGGTCAAGGCAGCCTGCCGCAACTGCTGTTTCTATAGCGTTTTCAGGCGATATATTGTTATGCAGAGCATAAATAAGCCCCGATGCAAATGCGTCGCCGCCGCCTATTCTGTCTGTAATTCTTATATCATATTGCGCAGATGTGTAAACCTGCTTCTTTTCATCGTCATAAATGATTCCCGACCAGCCGTTGTCGCTTGCGGAATAACTCTTCCTCTGTGAATATGCAACTATTTTACAGCCGAATGTTTCCGCAACGGTCTGAAGGCTCTTTTTATAGCCGTCTGTATCAAGCTGTCCCTTTGTGACATCCGTAGTGCCTGCTTTTATTCCGAACACTATCTCAGCGTCCTCTTCATTTCCTATGCAGACATCAACGTACTTCATTATTTCGGTCATTACGGGACGTGCCTTTTGAGCACTCCACAGCTTGCTTCTGTAGTTTATATCGCAGCTTACGGTAAGACCGGCTTTTTTGGCGGCTTTTACGGCATCGACGGAAATTTTCGCAAGGCTGTCGGAAAGTGCCGGAGTGATTCCCGTAATATGAAACCAATCTGCACCGTCAAATATCTTTTCCCAGTCAAACGACGAAGAATCAGCCGACGCTATCGCACTGTTCTTTCTGTCGTATATTACCTTTGAGGGACGCTGACTTGCGCCTTTTTCGGCAAAGAATATCCCAAGCCTGTCGCCCGTATAAACTATATTGTCCGTCTTTACGCCGTATCTCATAAGTTCTCTGCAAGCCGCCCTGCCTATATCATTATCGGGAAGTGCGGTCACAAATTCAGCTTCATCACCGAAATTACTGAGGGCAACGGCTACATTAGCTTCAGCGCCGCAAAAAGATGTATTAAGCTCCGGCTTCTGAAACAATTTGTAATATCCGTCGGGCGATAGTCTGAGCATTATTTCTCCAAAAGAAACTACCTTCATTATTAACGGTTTTCCTCTCTTTCAAGAAGTGATTTTGTTATAAATGAAACGGGTATCCGCTGTGAAAGCTGAGCGATTGCGGCTGATATACCGCTGTTCTGCTCTTTGGCTACCTGCTCGTCTTCATACGTTTCCATATCTCTGTACGCAAAGTTGCGTTCCTTGAATGAATATCCGTCAACTCCGGCAAGATAAACGGAGCTTGCTCCGGATCTTATAAGCAGTGATATAAGCATAAGTGTAACATTGTCACGGACAGCTTCTATAGAACACAGTAAAGGCTCGTATCCTACTGTGTAGCCCGCTTGTGCATTAATATTAGACGTGATTATCAGCTTGTCGGTTTCTACTCCGCTTAGCTTTTCGTAACGTCTGATATTGCTTACAAACACATAATCGCACTTAATCCATTCGGGACAGTGGTTTACGGAAATCACTATCGCATCGGTAGCTTTGACCTTGTCAAAGACCTTCTGCCTTTCAGATTCTACCGATGTTGTCCTGCCGGGTGCGATAATAACAACATTACGTCCTTCGAAAAGTCTGCCGAGATTTATTTCAGGTGTTTTTTCACCGTTCAACGACATATGCGCAGTATACAGTTTATCTATATATTCACGGTCATAATTGTCACGCTTTTCAGGCGCTATTTTCGAGAAAATAGCATTCATCCCTTCAAAAGTCAGCGTGTTTTTATTATTCAGGAATCTTGCGTAATTCTGGTGGCATCTGTATTTTGCAGACAAATAACCCGATAAGGAATAACCCCACGCCGTAGTCATATAAATAGGAGCTATGGTGTTGTCGATAGAACAGAGAATAGGCTCTGTGCTGTAATCGGCACCCGCGGTTTCGTTCAGATATTCCACAAAAAGCTCGGTGTTGAGGTTTCCCGCACCTCTGCCCATACCCATAATACTGCTGTCTATTATCAGATTATGATCGGTATGCAAAGCGGCTAAATACTGAGCGTTTGAGTACGAAAGCTGAAGGTTGTTATGGGAGTGGAAGCCGACAGCTATCTCCTTATCGAGATTATTCTCTATAAGATAAAAGAAACGTGCAACATCCTTCTGTTTCATAGAACCGTGCGAATCAACGATATAAAAAACGTCGGGGCGGAATTTGTTCGCCATACCTATAAGACCGAGGTATTCGGCATCGGAATAGCTGAGAGCTACCATAGGCTGAAAAAATACCTTATAGCCCTTATCCTTAATCTTTCTGCAAAGCTCAACCGCCTGCAATGCCTGCGACTTGTGGAAGCAAACCCTTATGCAGTCGGGTCCTGCGCCGTCATACTGCGGCAGCAGCTCCGCATCATAATCGCCGCAGTTTATCATTACGGCAATCAGCGTATTTTTTCTGTCGGCAGGAAGGATTCTTTTTATAGCGTCAACCGAGGAATACTGCGACTCATCCGCAGAAAAATCTCCCTTTGACGATAAATAGCCCACCTCGATTATATCAATACCTGCCTGTATAAGACGTTTTACGGTGTCTTTTATGTTTTCGAAACCGAATTTCCAGTTATTTATGTATCCGCCGTCACGCAGAGTACAATCAAGTATCTGTATCCTTTTCATGCTCACCTATAATAATTATTTCTTTTCCTGTTCGAGCTTCGCCGCTATCAGCCTGTTGACCTTTTCAAGATCGTTCTGTGTGTCAACGGCTACGGTTTCGGAATCAACCTCGATATACTGAACTCTGTAGCCGGCTTCTATAAATCTGAGAATCTCGATATCCTCTATGGATTCTATTTTTCCTCTGGGAGAAGAGCAATAGAACTGAAGTGCCTCAGGCTTGAAGCCGTATACGCACACCTGCTTGTAATAGCTGTAGTCTATGCTTCCCTTAGGATAAGGAGCGGTACTTCTGGTAAGATATACGCCTATATTGTCGGCATTCGTTATAACCTTAGGTACTGTGAAGTTTACAACATCAACAGGATCCTTTATCTTAGTCATAAGATTTGTAATCTGCAGATCGGGATTTTCGAAGAAAGGATATACCGCCTTGTTTATTGTTTCCGGCTCAATCATAGGCTCATCGCCCTGTATATTGACATATAAATCCGCAGGAATTTTCCTTGCGACCTCACCTATTCGGTCTGTTCCTGTCTTGTGAGTATCGGAGGTCATTATTACATTAATGTCGTTTTCCTTGCAGGCATTGTAAATACGTTCATCATCGGTGGCAACATACACCTCTGTCAGAGTTTCGGCTTTTATGGCTCTGTTGTATACCCACCATATCATCGGCTTTCCGCATATATCCGCAAGGGGCTTGCCGGGGAAACGGCTCGACTTATATCTTGCGGGAATTATTCCTAACACTTTCATTGTAGTTTATCCTTTCATACTTAAGATTTACGTTAAAAAAATATCAAAGTACGACATTTTTTATATCATATTACAATAATTATAACACAAAAAACATTTTTGTCAATGCGAACAGATTAAGTTGGTTTAATTTTTACAAAAAACCAGTAAAATCCACGCACCTCTTTAACTAAATCATTAGCTAAATTGTTAAAGTTCTACTTTAGTCTTAACAGCTTTTTAACCTTTTCACGTCGGGGCGAGTACATCGGGAATATCTTATCGGCAACGCTCCGTACTGCTTTATCGGCAACGGCATGAACCCTGTATCTGTAATATTCCTTAGCGGAATCTATTTTTTTCGTATTGACAAAAAATACAAGCTGGGTTTCCTTAGCCGACCTGTTTTCAACCGTCAGCATATAATGTATAAAAATTCCGTTAAGCATTTCCCCGATGTATCCGGGAGCACGTTCATAAGTTTTGCAATCGGTGATTTCCATTATCCTGTTCATTATAGGAAACTGGAACTCGCACATACGGACAAACAGCTCTTTTTTCATTATGTAGCAATTGAATGCTCTGTGATATTCACCGGAAAAATATTCGCAGGCGGAATTGTAATATTCGGGCGAAAGCTCTTTGATAAGGTAGAACATCTTATCTATTATTCCCTGCTCAAAATAAACTCCGTTGTAGCTTTCCCACATTTCCCGAAGCGTTCCGACTTCTGCACTGTTATAACTCATTTCGAACGCTTTTGCAAGTTCGGGAATTATCATATCGTATTTTTGAACAACGTCGTTGATTTTTTTTGTATCATCAAGATGATATTTCTTTTTTTCGTGTGCTGTAAGCCTCAGCTCACGTACCATATTGAAGGCTGTATTTTTATAGTGCTTATCGGAAAAGGAAAGATAACGGCGGTAATGGCAAAGTCCGTAATAATCGGCATCAACGTTCTTCCACGCCCAATACTGAACGGTAAACTCACAAAACGGCATACGGAGCTTTGAAATATTGTCACCTGTATCATCGCCCTGAATCTCACTGTTGCCTTCTTCATCATAAACCGCACCGCATCTGACCGGAAAATAGACGGGAGTGTCTACTGTTTCACTGTCAATATCTATCCTGTGCGATACAAAAATACGGATATTACTCATCTTTTCCCCTGCCTTAAATGTTTTATCACAAATCCAAACCATTATTTAATTATAGTACAGTGTAATTTTTTTGTCAACAAAAAAGACAAATTGTAATAAGGCAAAGAAAAACGTGTCAACCTTCGCAGATTGACACGTTTTTGCTACAGTGCTTTTTTAATTTTTCCCGGAGCGCCTTTTTCAAGCCGTGATACCTGTGCCTGACTAATCCCTATTTCCTGTGCGACTTCTACCTGAGTTTTTCCTCTGAAAAAACGCAGCTTGAGAATATTCTTCTCTCTGTCATCAAGTCCGATTATTCCCTCTTTCAAAGCTATTTCATCGAGCCGGTTTCTGTCATCGTTATTATCGCCTATCTGGTCCATCTTCAGTTTATAGAAAAAGTATGTTTTTTCAAAAAAGTGCGCTTTTGTTGCCCGGAAATAACCTTTTTTATATAAAACTCATTTGCTGTATGCCTATATCGCTTTATTCTGCGAATTTCAATAGTTATAATCAGCATTTTTCGGTAGCATAAAAAAGTGTGCCAACCGCAACAAGTCAACACACTGAATTATAGCATTTTATTCAATATAATTTCACTGCACAGGTTCTTTTCTTGAACATATATAAACAATAACAGCGCTTATAACATCTATGCAAAAAACAAACTGACATACAGAATTCAAAGCCGCAAAGCTTCCGGAACACTTACGTTCCTTATAAAGCCTGAGATTTGCCGTTAATCCGACAAGTCCTGTAAGAAATATCGTTATACAATCGAACAGCACGAAAAAAACAGAAAAAGCATAAGTGAAAATTGTAAGGAAAAATAATACACCAAGCACAAATATAGCAAGATATGCCGGTATCTGAACAAGCTTTATAAGCATATTGAAAAAAGCTGTCTGTCTTGCTCCCCACCCCTTTGCAAGGCAAAACGGCATATACACAAGCGTGCATATAAATGAAATGACAATTGTCACAAATATCACAAATAACAGCCAAAGCCCATTACCGCCGAAAAAACGCTCTACAATATATTGATTTATAAATATGGAGTAGAGAGCAAACAGTAAAATATATGGCTGAATCATCAACGGTATGAGTAAAAGAAATCGTTTCATATTTCTACTATTATCCTTAATTTAATATTTGCAGTAAGTATACCACAATATACTGTATAAGTCAAGCAGAAATATGTGATTGCAATGTTATAACGCCTTTTTTATTTTCCCGAGAGCGCCTTTTTCGAGCCTTGACACCTGTGCCTGACTTATCCCTATTTCCTGTGCGACTTCCACCTGAGTTTTACCTCTGAAAAAGCGCAGCTTAAGAATATTCTTCTCTCTGTCGTCAAGCCCGATTATCGCCTCTTTCAATGCTATTTCATCGAGCCAGTTTCTATCATCGTTATTATCGCCGATCTGATCCATCATATATATGGTATCGCCCGACTCTGAAAACACCGGTTCGTACAACGAAATAGGGTCACTGACGGCCTCAAGCGCTATTACCACGTCCTCACGTTTTGCATCTATTTCTTTGGCTATCTGCTCGATCGTAGGTTCTTTCGAGTTATCATTGGTAAGTTTTTCTCTTGCCTGCATAGCTTTGTACGCCAGATCACGCATTGAACGGCTGACACGGATCGAGCCTGAGTCCCTCAGGTAACGCCGCAATTCGCCCATTATCATAGGCACAGCATAAGTGCTGAATCTGACGTTAAAATCAGTAGAAAAATTGTCGATAGCTTTCATCAGGCCGATACATCCGACCTGAAAAAGATCGTCGGGGTTTTCTCCTCTGCCCGAAAAACGCTGTATCACGCTGAGAACAAGACGCAGATTGCCGTTTATCAGTTTCTCTCTGGCTGTAGGGTCGCCGCTGCGCATTTGCTTTAGTAATTCGGTTTTTTCCGACTCCTTGAGGACCTTCAGCTTTGCTGTATTGACACCGCTTATTTCAACCTTGTTGTAATACAAAAAAACACCGCCCATACTTTCATTTTCCAATAAAAGTATGGACGGAATAACGTTTTTTATTCTGTCGGATTACAGGCAATCACAAATTATGCCGTAACATAAATATCGTCATCTACATCGGGCGCTGTGCTGTGCTTTACTCTGTCTTCGACCTCAGCCTTTTTCGCATTATTGAATCTGTCAAGCGTACCTACAAGGTAACCTGTGATACGGCGTATGCGGTCAAACGGTATCTCTCCGAAATGATAGGTGAGATTAGCAAAATCTCCGTCAATGTCTATATCAAGCTCGGTGACCAGCTTTCCGGGGTTAGCCTCTATCGCATACTGAACGTAAGCGTCGATCTCTTTCTGATCGAGTGTGCCGTTTTTTACATTTACTTTTACCATAACAATCTTCCTTTCAATTTACTGTATATAAAAGCAGTAAGTACATTTCGTTGTTTTCTCAATTGTACCACAACATATTGTGTTTGTCAAGAGGCTTAGACACAATTTTTCAAAATTAATACCAATGCGTAAAGGAATCGTAAATTCCCAAAGTAAGTTCCACAGTAGGAAAAGGTGGAAGTTAGTGCGAAAAAAAGGTGGAAGTTAGTATAAAAAACAATTCAAAACGGACGAAAAAACAAGAA
>OJPH01000466.1_pt1 | contig 27284 bp, 22 predicted proteins | sample 1598481 | NCBI WGS metagenome assembly OJPH01 (sample SAMN03922482, study PRJEB24848) | human gut metagenome | isolation source: stool sample | host: Homo sapiens | place: Germany | collected 2011-05 | reverse complement strand
TCGCACCTTGCTGGCCACTGCCCCAACAACTCCTCCCTCAATCCGCCACTGGCGGTGGTCGTCGTCGTTGCCCCCAAAGGTGGAGCCGATAAAAAAATTATCATCCTCTGCAACATTCCGCCCCGCTCATTCGTATCCCACTTGAACTCCGTCTGAAATTTGATCTCCAAAACGTCAAAAAACTGAGGTATCATCCGGATTTCACAAAAGATTCTCAAGATTTGCTAAAGAATCTCCGGGCAAGCCTTGCAAGCCCCGGAACCGGGTGTATAATAGGGGTATCGCCTTTGATCCGCTCTGAGAAAAAAGAGCAGCCGCGCAATGCGTGGGAAAACACAGAAACGGTAGGAAGAAATGGAAAAATTCAGCGTCAAAAAACCGTTCACCGTTCTGGTTGCAGTCATCATGGTCATCATGCTGGGCCTTGTGTCCGTGCAGAATATGCAGACCAATCTGCTGCCAAACGTGAACACACCGTACCTGATGGTGGTCACGGTCTATCCCGGTGCCAGCCCGGAGCGTGTGGAGAACGAGGTCTCCGACGTGATGGAGAGTGCGCTGGGCACCATCTCGGGCGTGAAAAACGTCACCGCCACCTCGGCAGAAAACTACAGTCTGCTGCTGATGGAGTTTGAGGACGATACGGACATGAACAGTGCCGTGGTCAAGGTGTCCAACAAGGTGGATCAGACCACCTCCAGCCTGCCAAGCACCTGTATGACCCCCTCCATCATTGAATATACCCTGAACATGAACGCCTTTATGACCGTGGCCGTCAGCCGCGAGGGCAGCGATTCCTATGAGCTGGCCGATTTCGTCAACGACACCATGGTCCCCTATATCGAGCGTCAGGGCGGCGTTTCCAATATCTCCGCCAATGGCCTGGTCACCCGGATGGTGCAGGTGCAGCTCGATCAGGAAAAGATCGATGCCATCAATGAAAAGCTGCTGGAAGTCATTGACGTGCAGCTGGCCGATGCAAAGGCCCAGCTGGATGCTGCCGAGGCCCAGATCGAGGCGGGCAGAAAGGAGTACGAGACCCAGCTGGCCAGTTACGACAAGCTGGTCAGCGATACCATCAACAGCCAGTATTCCGGCGAACTGCAGGATTCCTTCATGCTGGTCAAGAAGCAGGCACAGGCCCTTCTGGAGAGCGTCAACCAGCTCATTGCCGTGGTCAACGAGCCTGAGATCCAGCAGGCCCTGATCGATGTGCGGGACGGCCTGCAGCGGGTCGTGGACAAGTTCAACGAGACCGGAATGCAGGATATCGATTCTCTGATCGAGATCGTGGCGGAGCTGCGCGATATCACCGATAAGCTGACCACCGCTTTGCAGGATCTGCAGCAGCGCCTGAACGCGCAGGGCGACACCGCCGGCACAACGGCCGGGGAGCTGGTCGATGATCTGCAGGTGCAGCAGAGCCTGAGCAACATTTATAACACGCTGGAGAGCACCATCAAGGCCATGGACGACGTGCCCGGCCTGATGGATCAGTTCACCCAGATCGTGGGCAGCTATTCCCAGCAGCAGCTGCAGGCCTATATCAAGTTCACCGAGGCCCGCGAGATGCTGAATGATTACGAGAAGCAGCTGGCCGATGCCAAGCAGCAGTATGAGGATGCCAAGCAGATGGCCATGGAGAACTCCGACGTGGCCAAGATGCTGGATATTGACACGCTGGCACAGCTGATCTATGCCCAGAACTTCTCCATGCCCGCCGGTTATGTCAAGGATTCCAGCAACAAGTCCTGGCTGCTGAAGGTCGGCGAGGAGTACGACAGCATCGAGGATATCTCCGGTGCCCTGCTGCTCCATGTGGATGGCTTTGGCGATGTCCGCCTGTCTGACGTGGCCGATGTGCAGATCATTGACAACGCGGAGGACAGCTTTACCCGCCTGAACGGCGAGCGCTCCGTGGTGCTGAAGATCTTCAAGAGCAATTCTTCCAGCGCCGGTGAAGTCTCCGGCAACTGCAAAGCTGCCTTCAAGGAGCTGGAACAGAAATACGATGGCCTGCATGTGGTCGTGCTGTCCAACCAGGGCAACTACATCAGCATCATCGTCAGCAGCATCCTGAGCAGTATGCTCATCGGTGCGGCCCTTGCCATCATCGTGCTGGCCATCTTCCTCAAGGATATCAAGCCCACGCTGGTGGTCGGCATCAGTATCCCGCTGTCGGTGCTGTTTGCCGTGGTGCTCATGTACTTCACCGGCCTGGATATGAATATTATGACGCTGGCGGGCCTGTCCCTCGGCATTGGTATGCTGGTGGATAACTCCATCGTCGTCATCGAGAACATCTACCGTCTGCGCAGCCGCGGCGTGCCCGCTGCCCGCGCGGCAGTCCAGGGCACCAAGCAGGTTGGCATGGCCATCATGGCTTCCACCCTCACCTCTGTCTGCGTGTTCCTGCCCGTCATCTTCACATCGGGTGTCATCAAGAGCCTGCTGCAGCCCATGTCCATGTGCATCGGCTACTGTCTGGCTGCTTCCCTCATCGTGGCGCTGACGGTTGCCCCGGCGGCCTCCTCTACCCTGCTGAAAAACTCCAAGCCCAAAGAGCTCAAGTGGTTCGACAAGGTGCAGGAAAAGTACGTCAAGAGCCTGGAATGGTGCTTCCAGCACCGCTGGGCACCGCTGGGCGCGGCAGTGGTGCTGCTGGTGTTCTGCGGCTGGCGCGTGATGTCCATGGGCGTTGAGATGCTGCCCACCATCACCAGCAACGAGGCCATCGTCACCCTCTCCACCGAGAAGGATCTGACCAAGGAAGAATCCTATGCCGTGGCCGAGAATGTCATTGATGCCCTGCTGGCTGTGGACAATGTGGAAGAGGTGGGCGTTACCACCGACAGCCGCGTGGCCGGAATGGATGTCGGCCAGCTGGGCCTGCCCCAGACCATCACCGATCTGCTGAAAGCCGCCAACAGCTACGGCACCTACCAGATCAACGTGATGCTGGACAAGAGTCTCTCCTCCCGGCAGATCGAACAGGCCCGTGAGGCGCTGGAGGAAGCTGTGAACGGTGTGGAGAACTGCACCGCCACCGTTGAGATCAGCGGGATGCAGGAGCTGACCAGCCAGCTGGATATGGGCCTGACCGTCCAGATCTCCGGCAACGACATCGACACCATGACTGCCCTCTCCGAGAAGGTGGTGGATATGGTCAACGAGATGGACGGCTTCACCAATGCCACCAACGGTCTGGGCAGCGGCGATGCCACCATCAACCTGCAGATCGACCGGGATAAGGTCCGTTCCTACGGCCTGACCGTGGCGCAGGTCTACCAGCAGATCGCCGCCAAGCTGACCACCACCACCACGGCCCAGACCCCCGTTGCCATCGATGGCTCCACCATGAACGTCCAGATCAGCAACAATCTGGACCCCATGACCAAGGAAAACATGATGGATATGACCTTTACGACCTCCGTCATGGCCGCCGACGGTACCACCGAGACCGGCACCTGCACGCTGGGCGATATGGCCACCTGGGTCACCGGCTCCACCCCGGACTCCATCACCAGCAAGAACCAGACCCGCTATATCAGCGTGACGGCGGACGCAGTGGAGGGCACCAATACCACCACCGAGACCCGCGCACTGGAAAAGAAGCTGAACGAGTTTGCCGCATCCGATGAAATGCCCGAGGGCTGCAGTTTTTATATGGGCGGCGGCTCTGAGATCAACGGCATGGTGGTGGATCAGATGGGCCAGTGGATGTTCCTGGCTCTGCCCTTCGTCTACCTTGTTATGGTGGCCCAGTTCCAGAGCCTGCTCTCCCCCTTCATTGTTCTGTTCACCATCCCGCTGGCCTTTACCGGCGGCCTGCTGGGCCTGCTGCTCACCGGCCAGCAGCTGACCATGATTTCCCTGATGGGCTTCATCGTCCTGATGGGCACGGTCGTCAACAACGGCATCGTGTTCGTGGATTACGCCAACCAGCTGCGCATCGGCGGCATGGAGCGCCGCGCGGCCCTGATCGCCACCGGCAAAACACGAATGCGCCCCATCCTGATGACCACCCTGACCACCGTTCTGGCCATGCTCCAGCTGGTGTTCAGCGGCGATATGGCCAGCCAGCTGATGAGCGGCATGGCCATCGTCATCATCTTCGGCCTGACTTACGCCACCCTGATGACCCTGTATGTTGTGCCCCTGATGTACGACATCCTCTTCAAGAAGCCGCCGCTGAACGTGGATATCGGCGATGAGAACCTTGACGACATCCCCGATGATGCCGCCGAGTATATCGCCCAGAACACCGCTCAGCCGGAGTAAGAAAACTTCCCCAAAGCACCCTTCACAGCCATGTGAGGGGGGCTTTTTGTCAATCTGCTAAAAAATTTGCCGCAGCTTTGGCACAGTCTCTAAAAATTGGGGGGATTCAATAAAAAATATTGACAGGGGGGAGGGGGAGATGTAAAATGAGGTCACAATGCAGAAGGTGTAGGGGTATGCTTTCTGTGTGGTAAAATATCATTTTACATTGGAGGTTCTACAAATGAAAATGCTCAAGAAAATGGCCGCCCTTCTGCTGGTCGGCGTAATGGCTCTGGCACTGCTCACCGCTTGCGGCGATGACAGCGCACCTTCTTTCGCACAGAAGACTGAAGATGCAGCTTTTGGTGCTATGAAGCAGGCCACAGGTATTCAGGTAAATGATGCAGATTTGAAGAAACTCGCTGAGAGCAAGATTGATTTGATCGACACCGAGAAGGGCACTTTTGATTCTCGGAAATCCTACTCCGTTGAGGATTACAAAAAGTTCCAGCAAGATATTTTGACTGGTAAGGGTTCTATGACGATGGCATTGCCTCTGATGAAGGATGGCAAAATGCAGAATGGCATCTATGAAGTAATGGAAATTACTGCAGATAACATTGGAAGTCTGAATCAGGGTACGGATACTATGCAAGATTTGCTGGATGGAATGGCAAGTGCATATGGTGTGTCTGTCAAAATTACGAAAATTGGTGTTGCAGCTAAGACTGTCAATGGCAAGACTTACGCTGCAGTTGCAATGACTTATGAGGTTACTGCAAAGCCCCAGCAGTAATATCTAATCTGACATACAAGCCCCGGAGCGCCTACCCCTGGCCCTCCGGGGCTTTTTTCTGCCTATGGGGCAGAATTTACAAAAAATCTCTCGAAATATTGGATAGAATCCCTTAAAAAATGCCAACACAGAAGGGGAAAACTGTGATATAATCAAAACAATAAAGGATAAAACAGAGAGTGTGCTGTCCCCAAAAAATACAAAAGGAGGCGAGCCCTATGGCACAGTTTCTCTCCAAGCCCTTTGGCATGACCCCAAACGGCGAAAAGATCAATGAATACATCATCTCGAACCCCGGCGGGCTGGCGGTCAGTGTGCTGAACTACGGCTGTATCATCAAGAATATCTGGGTGCCCACCAAGAGCGGGCCGGTGGATGTGGTGCTGGGCCACGACACCTACGCCGACTACGTCAAGGACTTTGAAGCGTCCGGCAGTACCTGCTGCGGCGCGTTCGTGGGCCGGTACGCCAACCGCATCGAGAATGCCGTGTTCAACGTGGGCGGCAAGACCTATCAGCTGGAAGCCAACAACGGCAAAAACCACCTGCACGGCACCTTCCCGCGCAAGCTGTATGAGGTAAAGGCCTTTGGCGATACCCTGCTTCTGGAGGCGGAAAGCCCCGATGGAGAGGATGGTTTCCCGGGAAATCTGAAGATCTCGGTGCGGTATATCCTCACCGAGGACAACGCCCTGCGGATGGATTACCGTGTCTCCTCTGATGCCGACACCATCATCAACCTGACCAACCACACCTACTTCAATCTGGATGGCGGCGGCGATGTGCTGGGCCAGAAGCTGCGCATCTATGCGTCCCGCTATCTGGAGGGCAACAACGAGACCTGCCCCACCGGGAATATCCTGCCCGTGGCAGGCACGCCGATGGATTTCCGGGCGGGCAAGCCCATTGGCCGGGACATCGACACCGGCTTTTCCCAGACCACCATGGTGGGCGGCGGCTATGACCACTGCTTTGTCATCGACAGGGGCCGCGGGGCCAGCCAGAGCCTGTGCGCCTGGGCTTCCAGCGATAAGACCGGCATCAGCATGAAGGTCTATACCACCCAGCCCGGCGTGCAGCTCTACACCGGCAATTTCCTGCAGGACTGCCCTGCCCCCGGCAAGGGCGGCGTGCCGATGCAGAAATACGGCGGCTTTGCGCTGGAGACCCAGCACTTCCCCTGCAGCCCCTCCCACCCGGAGTTCCCCTCCACCGCCCTGCGGGCCGGGAAAGTGTTCCGCGCCAACACCACCCTGCGGTTCTTCACCGGCAAACAGTGCGGGAAACTGTAAAATGCAGCCCTCTCATTCAAAGCCTGACGGCTTTGCCTGAGAGGGCTTTTTCTCTGATTTGCACAAAGCGTTCCATCACTCCATGTACAAAACACAAAAAACGCTTGTAAATCAATGCGCGAAAAAATAAATGGAAACAAAAATCCATCCTTATAAAATTCCCGTTACTTGATTCTGCGGCCAAAACGTTGTATCCTTGTGGCAGAAGGCGGGCCTGCCCCGCGCAAGCAACTTTGGTGACGAGAAGAGAGGTACTTTTATGGCAATTTTGGTTTCCGGCGGTGCCGGTTATATCGGCAGCCACACCTGTATCGAACTGCTGAACGCTGGCTTTGACATCGTGGTGGCAGATAATTATTACAACGCTTCCCCCGTGGTGCTGGATCGGGTCAAGCAGATCACCGGCAAAGACTTCCGGTTCTATCAGGCCGATATGACAAAGCACGAGGACGTGGAGAAGATCTTCACCGAGTGCCCGGATATCGATGCTGTCATCCAGTTTGCCGCCTATAAGGCAGTGGGCGAGAGCGTTTCCAAGCCCATCGAGTACTACTATAACAACCTCAACTGCACGCTGGTCATTCTGGACGTGATGCGCCGCCACAACTGCCGCAACTTCGTGTTCAGCTCCTCCGCCACCGTCTACGGCGACCCCGCCAGCGTGCCCATCACCGAGGACTTCCCCGTGGGTGCCACCACCAACCCCTACGGCACCACCAAGGCCTTTACCGAGCGCATCCTGACCGATGTCTGCAAGGCTGACCCCACCCTGAACGTGGCCCTGCTCCGTTACTTCAACCCCATCGGTGCCCACAAGTCCGGCCTGATCGGCGAGGACCCCAACGGCATCCCCAACAACCTGATGCCTTACATCGCCAAGGTGGCCGTGGGCAAGCTGGAAAAGGTGCACGTCTTTGGCAACGACTACCCCACCCCCGACGGCACCGGCGTGCGCGATTACATCCATGTGGTTGACCTGGCCCGGGGTCATGTCTGCGCCATCAAGAAGCTGCAGACCAACTGCGGCCTGTTCATCTGCAATCTGGGCACCGGCCACGGTTACAGCGTGCTGGATGTCATCCATGCCTTTGAGAAGGCCTGCGGCAAGAAGCTCCCCTATGTGATCGATCCCCGCCGTCCCGGCGATATCGCCGAGTGCTATGCCGATCCCACCAAGGCCAAGAACGAGCTGGGCTGGGTGGCTGAGTACGGCATCGAGGAGATGTGTGCCGACAGCTGGAACTGGCAGAAGAACAACCCCGACGGCTACCATACCGTAAAGTAAACAGAACTGTTCTCAAAACGCACCTTTGAACGTGAAAATTCAGGGGTGCGTTTTCTTTTGCCCGGAAATCTGCCGGAACAGGAGAAAGATTTTTACAAAAAACAGCGGGGACAGGCGAGAATTTTTGCCGCTTCCTGCCTTGACAATGCCTTTGAGTTAGCTTATATTAAGACTGTTCACATACACTAACATTTTGTCGAAGGAAAGGCATCTGCCATGACATTAAAGGAACTGAAGATCGGCGAAAGTGCCGTGATCGATACAGTGGGCGGAACGGGAGAGCTCCGCCAGCATTTTCTGGATATGGGGCTGATCCCCGGCGAGAAGGTCACGCTGGTGAAATTTGCGCCCATGGGGGACCCCATGGAGCTGCAGATCCACGGCTATGAGCTGACCCTGCGGCTGGACGATGCGGCACGGATCGAGATCACCCCGGCGGAAGCACCCGCAGCAGCTCCGGCACGGAAGGCCGGCCGGATGGTGGAGCACCCGGGCCTGGGCGAGGGCGGCCGCTACCACACCAAAAAGGGTGAACACCCGCTGCCGGATGGAACGGTGCTGACATTTGCGCTGGCCGGAAATCAGAACTGCGGCAAAACGACTCTGTTCAACCAGCTCACCGGCTCCAACCAGCATGTGGGCAACTTTCCGGGCGTGACGGTGGACCGCAAGAGCGGTGCCATCCGGGAACACCCCGATACCGAAGTCACCGACCTGCCCGGCATCTACTCCATGTCGCCCTATTCCAGCGAGGAGATCGTGACCCGCCAGTTCATCATTGGCGAAAAGCCCACGGGCATCATCAACATCGTGGATGCCACCAACATCGAGCGCAACCTGTACTTAACGATGCAGCTGATGGAGCTGGACACCCCCATGGTGCTGGCACTGAATATGATGGATGAGGTGCGCGGCAACGGCGGCACCATCAACATCAACGAGATGGAAGCGATGCTGGGCATCCCGGTGGTCCCCATTTCCGCCGCCAAGAACGAGGGCGTGGATGAGCTGGTGGATCACGCCATCCATGTGGCAAAGTATCAGGAGCGTCCGGGCCGGATGGACTTCTGCGGCGAGGATGACCACGGCGGTGCGGTTCACCGCTGCATCCACGGCATCATCCACCTCATCGAGGACCACGCCCGGGCGGCGGGAATCCCGGTGCGCTTTGCTGCCACAAAGCTGGTGGAGGGCGACCCCCGCATTGAGGAGGCCCTGAAGCTGGATCAGAATGAAAAAGAGATGATCGAGCATATCATCCTGCAGATGGAGCAGGAGCGCGGCCTGGACCGCGCCGCCGCCATTGCAGATATGCGGTTCCACTTTATCCATCAGCTGGTGAATCAGACAGTGGTAAAGCCCCACCAGAGCAAGGAGCAGCTGCGCAGCGCAAGGATCGACCGCTTCCTCACCGGAAAATATACGGCGATCCCGGCGTTTGTGGGCATCATGGCGCTGGTGTTTTATCTGACCTTCGGCGTGATCGGCGCAGGGCTGCAAGGCCTGCTGGAACTGGGCATTGAGAATCTGACGATCCTTGTGGACGATGCCCTGACGGCGTGGAACGTCAACGATGCAGTGCATTCGCTGGTGATCGATGGCATCTTTACCGGTGTGGGCAGTGTGCTGAGCTTCCTGCCCATCATCGTGACCCTGTTCTTCTTCCTTTCCCTGCTGGAGGATACCGGCTATATGGCCCGCGTGGCCTTTGTGATGGACAAGTTGCTGCGGCGCATCGGTCTTTCGGGCCGCAGCATCGTGCCCATGCTCATCGGCTTTGGCTGCACGGTCCCCGGTGTGATGGCAAGCCGCACGCTGCCCTCGGAGCGGGACCGGAAAATGACCATCCTGCTCACGCCCTTTATGAGCTGCTCGGCCAAGCTCCCGATCTACAGCCTGTTTGCGGTGACCTTCTTCCCGGAGTACGCCGCACTGGTCATGGTGGGCCTGTATTTCCTGGGCATCCTTGTGGGCATCGGTATGGCCTTTCTGCTCAAGGGAACGCTGTTCAAAGGCGAGGCCGTGCCCTTTGTCATGGAGCTGCCCAACTACCGCCTGCCCGGCCTGAAAAATGTGGCCCAGCTGCTCTGGGAAAAGGCCCGGGATTTCCTCGAGCGTGCCTTTACAGTCATCTTCCTGGCAACCATCATCATCTGGTTCCTGCAGAACTTTGACTTCCAGCTCAGCCTGACCGCAGACCCGCAGGAGAGCATCCTGGCCTGGATCGCCAGCGGCATCGCGCCGTTGTTCGCACCGCTGGGCTTTGGCGACTGGCGGGTGTCCACGGCGCTGATCACCGGCTTTATGGCAAAGGAGAGCGTTGTCTCCACCCTTACCATCCTGTATGGCTCCTCTGCCGCACTGGGCGCGGCGCTCAGCCCGGCGGCAGCGGCTCCCCTGCTGGTGTTCTGCCTGCTCTACACCCCCTGCATCGCCGCTGTGGCATCGGTCAAGCGGGAGATGGGCGGCCGCTGGGCCACCGTTATGGTCGTGAACCAGTGCGTTGTGGCATGGCTTGCCGCGCTCGTTGTGCGATTCCTTGCCGTGGCGGTGCTGTGACCCTGCCCTGAAGCATATCAAAAGCCCGTACCGTGAAAATCTTCATGGTGCGGGCTTTTTGCGTTGGACAAAATATATGGAGCAGGAGATTTTACGCTGCCTGCCCTTGACAACAGAGATTCCCTGTGTTAAAATACTTCAAAAATGAACAATTCAAAAAGAGAGAAAGAGAGGCGCGCAATGCGTGAGCTGAACTCCAGTGTGGAATTTGCCAACAAAACGGGCCTTGTGTACAGCGCCGTCTGCAAGCCGCTGTGCCAGAAGCTGCATCTGCCGCAGACAGCGTTTGATATCCTGATGTTTCTTGCCAACAACCCCAGCTACACGACTGCCCGCGATATCGTGGAGGTGCGCCACATCAAGGCGAACCTTGTCTCGGTGAATGTGGACAAGCTGGTGCAGGAGGGCTTTTTGGAGCGCCGCCCGGTGCTGGGCGACCGCCGCAAAACGGAGCTTGCCTGCACCGAAAAGGCGCAGTCCATCATCGAACAGGGCCGCAGGATGCAGGATGATTTCATTCGCCGCCTGATGGCAGGGCTGGAGGAAGAAAAACTCGAGATATTTTTTGAAGTCATCGATACGATGAACGAAAATCTGGATGCGATCCTAGAAGGAGAAGAATAAGATGAACCTGCTGTTTACCATCATCGTTACCTTTTTTGCCGGAATGGGCGCGGGCCTGGGCACCGGCTTTGCGGGCATGAGCGCCGCCGCGGTCATCAGCCCGATGCTCATCACCTTCCTGGGGATGGACCCCTATATGGCAGTCGGTATTGCACTTTCCTCGGATGTGCTGGCCAGTGCGGTATCTGCCTACACCTACCACAAAAACAAGAACCTGGATATCAAGAACGGCCTGATTATGATGGCCAGCGTGCTGCTGTTCACCGTGGTGGGCAGCTGGGTGGCAAGCCTGGTGCCTTCCACCACCATGGGCAGCTTTTCGGTGTTTATGACATTCCTGCTGGGCATTAAATTCATCGTCAAGCCCGTTATGACCACCAAAGAAGCCATGCAGGGGGTCTCTGCTAAGAAGCGTGCCCTCCAGTCTATCGTCTGCGGTGTGGTCATCGGGATGATCTGCGGCTTCATCGGTGCCGGCGGCGGCATGATGATGCTGCTTATCCTGACCAGTGTGCTGGGCTACGAGCTCAAGACTGCCGTGGGCACCAGCGTGTTCATTATGACTTTCACCGCCCTGACCGGCGCGGTCTCCCACTTTACCATCGGCGGCGCACCGGACTGGACCGTGTTCATCCTCTGCGTTCTGTTCACCCTGCTGTGGGCCCGCATCGCCGCTGTCTTTGCCAATAAGGCCGATGCCAAGACCCTGAACCGTGCAACCGGCATCGTTCTGGTCGTGCTGGGCATCGTGGTCATGGGCTTCAATCTTCTGACAAAATAAACTGCAAAAGAAAAGAGCCTGTCTCCCGAAATTCATTGGAGACAGGCTCTTTTTGTTGTATTGCGTCAGAAGCTATGTTATACTTACTGTGCTGCCCTTCCATTACTCCCGCAGCAGGGAGGAGGTGGATAGCGATGGAATACCTCATGAGTTTTTTGGTCTCGGTCGGAGCACAGGTAATCGGACACTTCCTGTGCAAGTGGCTTGACCCGGACGATGAGAAGGGCGAGTAAGCACAAGGCCCCCGAAGAGCGGACATCTCTTCGGGGGCCATTTTGCGTGGATAGCTTAGAACCTCATGAATTCCTTGCAACCTTAGTATATGCGATTTTTGAAAAAAGTCAAGTGGTACGCAAAAAGTTTACTTTTCTTCGATGGTGGAGTGCTCGATCACCCAGTCGGCGGCGCGGCGGATGGCCTCGCTGCGCTGCATAGCGGGGATGTTGGCGTTGGCCTTGACCTCTTCCAGCGTTTTCTTGGTGCGGTCGGCGCGCTCCTGCAGGTTCTTGGTGATCTCCTCATCGGTGGGCACCAGACCCTCGTTCTGGGCGACCTGCAGCAGAGCCATCCGGGCGCGGGTGTTCTTCTCGGCGGCGGCGTGAACGTTGGCCGTGAAGTTCTCGCGGGTCTGGTGGATCTGGCTCAGGTAGCGGTCCAGGCTCATGCGCTGCATCTGGAGCTGCTGCTGGATGTTCTGCATCTCCTGCTGGTAGGTGCTCTCCACCAGAACGCTGGGGAGCTCGCCCTCAGCGGCAGAGGCCAGCTGGGTCAGCACCTGATCCTTGGCGCGGTTCAGGGCGCTGGCGTGCTTGCCGTCATGCAGCTGCTTGCGCACCTGCTCCCGGAACGCTTCCATGGTGTCCACCTTGCCCACCTTCTTGGCAAAATCGCTGTTCAGGGCGGGCAGCTGGCGGACGCAGACATCGATCAGCTTGATCTTAAAGACAACGGGCTTTCCGGCCAGGTCCTTGACGTGATAGCGTACCGGGAAGGTGACGTTGATCTCGAATTCCTCGCCGCCCTTGTGGCCCAGAATGCCGTCCTCAAAGCCGGGAATCATCCGGCCGCTGCCCAGCTGCAGGGGCTGGTTCTGTGCGGAACCGCCCTGGAAGGGCTTGCCGTCCAGCAGGCCCTCGTAATCGATGTGAACGATGTTGCCCTTGACGGCCGGGCCCTTGTGGGGCACCAGCTCAGCGGCAGCATTGCGGCGGCGCTCCAGCACGGCATCGATCTCTTTGTCGGTGACGGCGGGGGTCACGCACTCCACATGGAAGCCGGTGGTCTGGGTCAGGTTCAGCTCCGGCTGCAGCGGGGTGGTGGCGGTGGCTACAAAGCCCTCGTCCTTTTTAACGCTGACCAGGTCATAGCTGGGCTCATCCACCGCCTTGAAGCCGTGCTCGGCCATGGCGGCCTCGTACAGGGCAGGAACATCGCGATCCATCAGGTCGTTGATGGCATCATACCAGAATGTGTGCTCGCCGCGGTCGGCCTCGATCTGAGCACGGTCGGCCTCGCCCTTGGCAAAGCCCTTGATGGTGTAGCTGGCGCGGGTGCGCTCATACACCGCATTGGATGCGGCCTCCAGCTCCTCAGCTGTTGCGCTGAAGGTCATCTTGCAGACACTCTTTTCGGGAGTTTCCACGCTTACCAGTTTCATAGGAATCCAACCTCCGTGTTGCCCCAAAAGGAGCGATTTCAAACATTAATAAAGTTATTATAGCACAAGTGGGGCAAAAGCGGTATAATAAAAGAGAGAAAAAGTGCGAAGCGGGCGATTTTTGCCCGGCGGAGCACGAAAGGATGTGCATCGGATGCGCTTGTTTGACGTTCTCGGGCCGGTTATGATCGGCCCCTCTTCCAGCCATACAGCGGGTGCCGCCCGGATCGGCTACACGGCCCAGAAGCTTCTGGGCGAGATCCCGGTGCAGGCGGATATCGGTCTGTACGGCAGTTTTGCCACCACCGGAAAGGGACATGGCACGGATAAAGCCCTGGTCGCCGGCCTGCTTGGCCTGCGGCCCGATGATCCCCGCCTGCCCGACAGCTTTGCCCTGGCCGCAGAGCAGGGCATGGCATTCCGGATCCATCCTGTGGAATTGCGCTCTGCGCACCCTAATACCGCTGTTCTCACCCTGACGGGCCGGGAGGGGCGGGTGCTTTCCATGAAAGCCGCTTCGGTGGGCGGCGGGCGCATCCGCGTGACCGAGATCGACGGCGTGCCCGCCGATTTCGGCGGCGACAGCAACACCCTGATCATTCACAATGAGGACACCCCCGGCTGCATCGCCGAGGTGACCACCTGCCTTGCCGTGCGCAGGATCAACGTTGCATCAATGCAGGTGTTCCGCGCAGGAACCGGCGGCTATGCCGTTATGGTGCTGGAGTGCGATTCCCACATCCCCCACCCGCTGGAACGGAAGCTGGCGACCCTGCCCGGCATCCTGAAGGTGACCTGCCTGAACATCGACGAGCCCGAAGAAGACGCGGAGGAATGACCATGTCCTTTTTATCCTGTGAAGAAATGTTGGCCGCTGCCCGCAGCCAGAACCTCTCCCTTGCCGAGGCCATCCTGCGCAGTGATCTGGCCGAGAGCCGCCTGACCGAAGAGGCCAGCCGCCATGCCATGCATCACCTGTGGCATGTGATGGAGGCGACCAGCCTGGATTATGACCCTGCCCAGCGCAGCCGCAGCGGCCTGTCCGGCGGCGATGCCGCCAAGGTGGAACAGGCCCATCAGGCGGGCAGAAGCTATGGCGGGGATTACCTTGCAGAGGTGACCGCCGAAGCCCTCAAGACCGCTGAGTGCAACGCCTGTATGAAACGGATCGTTGCTGCCCCCACGGCGGGCAGCTGCGGTGTGCTCCCGGCGGTGCTGCTTCCCCTTGCCCGTGCAGGCGAGGCCGATGAAGAAGCCATCTGTGATGCCCTCTATGTGGCCGCAGGCTTCGGGCAGGTCATCGCCGCCCGGGCCACTCTGGCCGGTGCCGAGGGAGGCTGTCAGGCTGAGGTAGGAGCCGCCAGCGCCATGGCCGCCGCCGCCCTCTGCCACCTGAAGGGCGGCACGCCGGAGCAGTGCGCCGCCGCTGCCGCTATGGCACTGGGCAACCTGCTGGGCCTGGTCTGCGACCCTGTGGCCGGTCTGGTGGAGGTGCCCTGCATCAAGCGCAATGTTGTTGGTGCCGTGAACGCCGTTTCCTGCGCCAATATGGCGCTTGCGGGGGTGGATTACGCCATCCCCTGCGATGAAGTCATCGATGCCATGGGCCGCGTGGGCAGTCTGCTCTCCCCCGATCTGCGGGAGACCGGCCAGGGCGGCCTTGCCGCAACGCCGACCGGTGTTCGCATCGCCGAGCGTCTGGCAGAGGAAGCCTGAGGTCCGCACGGAAAATGCTGAAAAGACGTACTTTTCTGTGCGGAAAAATAAAAAACGAAAATAAAATCAAAAAATCTGCAAAAAACTGTTGACAAACCCCGCCCTGCGTGATAGAATACATCTTGTTCCGACCGGAACGTATGCGTTGGTAGCTCAGCTGGATAGAGTGACTGACTACGAATCAGTAGGCCGGGGGTTCGAGTCCCTTCCATCGCACCAGAAAATGCCGTGAAATCGAAAGATTTCATGGCTTTTTTGTTTTGTAAGCCATGGCTGCACGGTTTCTGCACAGTTTTTGCACGGTCGGTGTTATCCATGTCCGATCAGGAAATTGCCGGTCGCCAGCTCATGCTCGATCTGCTTCTGGCGTTTCACCGCCTCCTCTTTGGTGGGAAAGCTCTCTCATTTGTCGCAGCTCTTGCCGTGCTCGTTCTGATAGGTGTACTATTTTTCAATTTCCTCTTGCAATTTTCGATTGCAGTTGTTATGATACGGGCAGGAATAGAATGTGCAAAAAGTATTCTGCACAAGGCTGCAATGCGATTTTTACATGGAGGAGGCAGGCATATCATGTATGTGGATTGGGAGTATTACAAGATCTTCTATTATGTGGCGAAGTATCAGAACTTTACCAAGGCCGCGCGGGTTCTGGGCAACAACCAGCCCAATATCACCCACTCGATGAACCGACTGGAAAGCCAGCTGAACTGCGTGCTGTTCATCCGCTCCAACCGGGGTGTGACCCTGACACCGGAAGGCGAGATGCTCTACTCCCGCATCGCTTCGGCGGCGGTGCAGATCCAGGATGCCGAGGAGGAGCTGAGCGCCAGTGCCACGCTGGAGCACGGAACCATCAGCATCAGCGCCACCGAGACGGCGCTCAACATTTATCTTTCCAAAAAGCTGCGGGATTTCCATACCGAATATCCCGGCATCCGGCTGCGCATCTCGAACCACTCCACCCCGCAGGCGGTGCAGGCCGTGAAGAACGGCGAGGTGGATTTTGCCATTGTGAGCACCCCGGCGGAGATCGAGTCAGGGCTGAAAATGGTGGAGCTGAAGCCGTTTTACGAGGTGCTGGTGGGTGGCAGGACCTTCACCGCACTGGCAAGTCAGAGCCTGACCCTGAAAGAGCTGCGCAGCTATCCCCTCATCTCCCTCAGCGACGAGAGCGTGACCCGCAGCCTGTACCGGCAGTTCTTCCTGGATCACGGCGCGGTCCTCAAGCCGGATACGGAAGCCGCCACCACTGACCAGATGCTCACGCTGGTCAAAAGCGAGCTGGGGCTTGCCTTTGTGCCGGAACCCATGGCAAGGGATAGCCTGGAGCGTGGCGAGCTGGTGCAGCTCCATCTGCAGGAGATCATCCCGACCCGTTCGATCTGCCTTGTTTACGACCGCCACCGCCCGCTGAACACGGCGGCGCGGAAATTCCAGCAGATGCTGACCAAAGCAGATCCGCCCCGCCCGGCCGCATCGAAGCAGACCGAGAGCATCTCTTTTGTGTCCCAATAAAATGCTGTCAAGATGAGGCCGAGTGTTCGCGGCACTGCCCTGGCTTCTGCCGGTTCTTCTAAGGCATAAAATGACCCCGGAGCGTTTGCCGTGATGCATCGCTCCGGGGTTTTGTGATGTTATAGGTTACTGGCCGCAGGAGTGCCCGCCGCAATGATGCTCACCGCAATGGTGGCCCTCGCCGTGGTCGTGGTGGTCACAATGGGCGTTGGGGTCAAAGCGGAGCTTTCCGGCCAGATAATCTGCTACTGCCGCGTCTGCCGGGCCGCTGATCCCGCCAAACAGCTGGATGCCTGCCTGTGCAAGGGCGTTCTGTGCCCCGGGGCCGATGCCGCCGCAGAACACCACATTGGCATTGTGCTGGGCCAGAAAGCCCACCAGTGCGCCGTGGCCCTGCCCGTTGGTGGAAACGACCTCGCTGGCGGTCACCTGTCCGTTTTCGACCTCGTAGAACTTGAACTCTGCCGTGTGGCCGAAGTGCTGGAATACCATACCGTTTTCATAAGGAATTGCGATTTTCATGGGGGATGTCTCCTTTTTTCTTTTCTTTTATTATAACATAACACGGGAGACAATAAAACCCCGGAACACGGGGTGATTTTGCGGAGTTTTCCCTCAATTACAGTTCTCCCGTTTTCAGCTTGGCCAGCACCTCGTTCAGGCTGGTGCATTCCATGGTATACAGGCTGCGCATCTCGTCGTCGGCGGGGAGCAGATCTGGCACCATGACGGTGACAAAGCCCCCGGCGGCACCGGCGCGGACACCGTTGTAGCTGTCCTCCAGCACCAGCGTGTGGGCGGGGGCGGTGCCCAGCTTTTCCGCCGCCAGCAGGAAGATCTCCGGGTCGGGCTTGGAGTGTTTGACCTGCTGGCCGGATACCAGCGCCTTGAAGTAGTGGGTCAACCCCCAGTTGTTCAGGTTGCCCTCGATGACATGGACCCGGCTGGAGGAGGCCACTGCCATGGGGATGTGGTTGGCATCCAGCCAGGCCAGCAGCTCGTCCAGCCCCGGCTTTTTGGGCACCGGTTTCTGGAACTCCTCATCGGCCACCCGGTGCAGGCTGTCGATGATGGCGTTGGCATCGCAGTCCTCTCCGTAGAACTGCCGTACGATGTTACGGGAAGTTTCGCCTGCTGTGCCGCGTTCAGCCTCGGCAAGGCCTTCCTTGTACTCCAGACCCAGCGCCGCCAGCGCCGGTTCCCAGAAAGTAGCCCACATCCGCTCGGTGTCGAACATCAGGCCGTCCATATCAAAAATCACGCCGTTGATCATGGTAGAACTCCTTTTATTATAACCCTCTCCGTCATTGCTTCGCAATGCCACCTCTCCCGAAGGGAGAGGCTGTTCTGCCTCTTGGGAAAGGTTTTCGCAAAACCAAAATCTAAAAGCCGCAATGGGCTCCCCATTTGGGGGAGCTGGCAACGCCATCGGCGTTGACTGAGAGGGCTTATGTTTTCATTTTATCACAATTTGCGACAACTTACAGCCCCCAAACATGAAAGATTTTGCGTTTCCTTGCAAATCCGGCTCATGCTACTATAATAGAAAACAACATTCGGCATTTCAGGTGCGGGCGCGTGCCGCGCAAAATCTGCTGTGTGAGATCAGAAAAGAGGGAAATATATCATGTTGGATATCAAGATCACTCGTACCACTTCTCCCAAGGAGAAGCCTCAGGACGAGACCAAGCTGGGCTTCGGCAAGAAATTTACCGACCACATGTTTGTGATGGATTATACCGAGGGCGAGGGCTGGCACGATGCCCGCATCGTCCCCTATGCGCCCTTCCCGCTGGACCCGGCCACGGTGGTGTTCCACTATGCGCAGGAGATCTTTGAGGGCATGAAGGCTTACCGCACCGCGGATGACACCATTCAGCTGTTCCGCCCTGATTGCAATGCAAAGCGTTTCCAGGATTCCGCCGACCGTCTGTGCATCCCCAAGATCCCGGAAGAGGATTTTGTGCAGGCTGTTGAGGCTCTGGTGGACGTGGAGCGCGACTGGGTGCCCCATACCGATGGTGCTTCCCTGTACATCCGTCCCTTCGTTTTTGCAAACGATGTGGGTCTGGGCGTGCACGCTTCCAAGCACTATATCTTCTGCATCATCTGTGCTCCCTCCGGCGCTTACTACGCCGAGGGCATCAACCCCGTCCGCATCTACGTTGAGGATGAATACATCCGTGCCGCTCCCGGCCTGACCGGCTTCACCAAGTGCGGCGGCAACTACGCTGCTTCCATCAAGGCCGGTGAGCTGGCCGAGGAGCAGGGCTACGCACAGGTGCTGTGGCTGGACGGCGTGGAGAAGAAGTACGTTGAGGAAGTCGGCAGCATGAACATCATGTTCAAGATCGACGGCAAGGTCTACACCGCTGCAACCGTCGGCACCGTTCTGCCCGGCGTTACCCGCCGCAGCTGCATCGAGCTGCTGAAGGATTGGGGCTATGATGTCATCGAGGGCAAGCTGGCCATTGCGGACATCATGCAGGCCGCCCGCGAGGGCAAGCTGGAGGAGGTCTTCGGCACTGGTACCGCCGCAGTCGTCTCCCCTGTCAAGGAGCTGGTCTGGAAGGGCGAGCACGCCTACATTGGCGATGGCAAGATCGGCCCTGTGACCCAGAAGCTGTACGATACCATGACCGGGATGCAGTGGGGCAAGATCCCCGATACCAAGGGCTGGATCGTTCCGGTTGAGAAGAAGTATTGATCCTTCCCGCGCTTCTCTCTGTTCAGAATCTTTGCAAACGCCGCTGGGTGGGAATGCCGCCGGGCGGCGTTTGCCGTATCATAGAACCTCTCAGCCGCCTACGGCGGCAGCTCCCCTAGTTAGGGGAGCCAAGTTTACGATACCGTTTTCTTGCCTCTCCTGCTAGGAGAGGTAGCAATGCGAAGCATTGACGGAGAGGTTTTGTTCCCCCGATTGCTTTTCCGCCTGCACAGTGCTAGACTATGTGCAGAAAAACAGAAACGAGAGGGAACTGGAATATGGTCAAAAAATGGAGCGTCAGCTATCCTGCGGTGAACGGCGTGGAGCAGCGCCGGGTGTATGTCTACCTGCCCACCATGTACGAAACCGACCCGGAGCGCCGGTATCCGGTGCTGTATATGTTCGACGGCCAGAATGTGTTCTTTGATGCGGATGCCACCTACGGCAAGAGCTGGGGCGTGGCGGATTATCTGGACTATACCGACACCCCACTCATCGTGGCGGCAGTGGAGTGCAATGCAGGCCCCAACAACGAGCGCCTTGTGGAGTATTCGCCCTACCGCTTCGATGACCCGACCTATGGCCACTTTGACGGCAAGGGGCAGGCGACCATGGGCTGGTTCATCCACCGGTTCAAGCCCTTCATTGACCACAATTTCCGCACCCTGCCGGACCGGGAGCACACGTTCATTGGCGGCAGCTCCATGGGCGGTCTGATGAGCCTGTACGCCCTGCTGCAGTATAACGATACCTTCAGCCGCGCGGCAGTCCTGTCGCCGTCGATCTGGGTGTCTCCTGAAAAGCTCAGCGGTCTGGTGGGCCGCGCAAAGCTGGAGCCCGGCACGGTGCTCTACATGGACTACGGTTCCCAGGAGATGGGTAGCCACGAGGGAATGCGCAGGGAATTTGCCGAGATGTGCAGCAAGATCATGGTCCGGGGCATCCACCTGACCAGCCGCCTGGTGCCCGGCGGCACCCACAGCGAAGCCAGCTGGGAAAAGCAGCTGCCGTTCGTGTTCCATACACTGATGTATGAACTAGACTGAACCTCTCCGTCATCCCTTCGGGATGCCACCTCCCCTGGTAGGAGAGGCGCGGAGCGCCTGAGAGGTTTTTATAGAGGAGGGAACTACATGGAAACACAATACTTCAAGGATTACAGCCCCGCACTGGGCCGGGAGATGGAATGCAAGGTCTACGGCCACGCAGGCCGCCCCATGCTCTTTATCCCCTGTCAGGATGGCCGTTTCTTCGACTTTGAGGACTTCCACATGGCCGGTACGCTGGCTCCGTGGATCGAATCCGGGCAGATCATGGTCATCTCCATCGACACCATCGATCAGGAGACCTGGTCCGACACCAACGGCGACCCCTACTGGAGGATCCGCCGCTATGAGCAGTGGATCCGCTACATCGTGGAGGAAGTCGTGCCCAAGATCCAGTATATCGCCAAGGAGCGCAACGGCTGGGACAGCCTCCCCGGCGTGATCGCCTTTGGCTGCAGCCTGGGCGCGACCCATGCCGTCAACCTCTACCTGCGGTTCCCCTATCTTTTCGATGGTTGTCTGGCCCTCAGCGGCATCTACACCGCAAAATACGGCTTTGGCGATTACATGGACGAGGTGGTCTACCAGAACTCCCCCGTGGACTATATGGCCAACTTCCCCACCGATCACCCCTATATGGACCTCTACCGCAGCAGGAAGGCGGTCATCTGCTGCGGTCAGGGCGCTTGGGAGCAGCCCGATACCACCCGGCAGCTCAAGCAGATCTTTGAGCAGAAAGGCATCCCTGTCTGGGTGGACCTGTGGGGCTATGATGTCAAGCACGACTGGGATTGGTGGTATCAGCAGGTCGTGTATTATATGCCTTATATTCTAGGATAAAAGAGGAATCAAAAACCATGAGCAACTTTATCTTTATCTCCCCCAATTTCCCCACCAACTACTGGCAGTTCTGCCGGGAGCTGAAAAATAACGGCATGAACGTGCTGGGCATCGGTGACCAGCCCTATGATGAGCTGAGGCCGGAGCTGAAGGACAGCCTGAACGAATACTATAAGGTCGGCAGTCTGGAGAATTATGACGAGGTCTACCGGGCGGTGGCGTTCTTCGCCTTCAAGTATGGCCGCATCGACTGGCTGGAATCCAACAATGAGTACTGGCTGGAGCGGGATGCAGCCCTGCGCACGGACTTCAACATCAAGTCCGGCTTCCAGACCGAGGATATGCCCCGCATCAAGTACAAGAGCAAGATGAAGGAGTATTACCAGAAGGCCGGCATCGCCACCGCCCGTTACCACATGGTGGATGACCTGGAGGGCTGCAGGAAGTTCATCGATGAGGTGGGCTATCCGGTGGTGGTCAAGCCGGACAACGGTGTGGGTGCCTCCGATACCCATAAGCTGTCCAGCGATGAGGAGCTGAAGCGCTTCCTGCTCTACAAGAGCACCTATCACCCCGACCTCTCCTACATCATGGAGGAGTTCGTCCATGCCGAGGTCAACAGCTACGATGCCATCATTGACGGCAGCGGCAACCCTATCTTTGAGGCGGGCAACGTCAGCCCGGTGTCCATCATGGACATCGTCAACGACAACGATAACTCCATCTACTATATCATCAAGGATCTGCCCGAGGATACCCGCGCCGCCGGACGTGCCGCCGTCAAGAGCTTTGGCGTGAAGAGCCGATTCGTCCACTTTGAGTTCTTCCGCATGACCGAGGATCAGGCCAGCATGGGCAAAAAGGGCCAGCTCGTGGCGCTGGAGGTCAATATGCGCCCCTGCGGCGGCTTTACCCCGGATATGATCAACTTTGCCCGCTCCACCAACGTGTACAAGATCTGGGCAGATATGATCGCCTTCGGCGGCACGGATATGCCGGTGGGCGAGCACTACTACTGCCCCTTTGCGGGCCGCCGCGATGGCAAAAACTTTGTGTACAGCCATGAGCAGATCATGCAGAAGTACCAGAAGAATATGCGGATGGTGGACCGCATCCCCGAGGCTCTGTCCGGTGCCATGGGCAACCAGATGTACGTTGCAACCTTCTCCACCCGCGAAGAGATGGAGCAGTTCTACTCCGATGTGCTGGCTGTGAACGACCCTGTCAACGCCAAGGTGCAGAAGGAGCTGGCCGAGGTGCTGGCACTGGGCGAGCCCACCACCACCGCCCTCACCGAAAAGCCGAACCTCTCCCCCGCCGTGAAGCCCACCACGGCTGTGACCAAGACCCCCACCCGCGCCGTTACAAAGACAGCACGGAAGAGAAAGTGACCAGAAGCTAGAGAACAGCCCCGGGACGTTTCACATGGGAACGTGCCGGGGCTGTTGTTATATTGCTAAAAAATGGTCGCCTGTTCCGGGCAAAATGTCAAATATCTTCAGATTGGTTGACAAGATGCCCGGAGGGAGGGTAACATGTGGGTGTGAAGCATATTTTTGAGGTACTTCGGAACAAAAAACAGGAGACTTGTATTATGAGATTGTACCAAAAAGCCGCCGCCGTTCTGCTGGCGGCAGCAATGGCCGTTTCCATGATGACCGCTTGCGGCACAACGGGCGGCGGCAACGGTGGCAATGGCGGGAATAATGGCAGCAAGCCCGGCACGTCTGAGGGCGGCGGCAACGGTGGCAATGGCGGGAATAATGGTAGCAAGCCCGGCACGTCTGAGGGCGGCGATGAAAAACCCGACAAGCCGGGCGCTTCTGTGATCCCTGCTGATCCGGCAAAAGTTACTTGGGACACTTCTCTGACAAAGAAATGTTATAATGCCGTCAGTGCGGACGACTTTAAAGTCAGCGGTCTTCTTGGAGGGGGTGCTTTTGGGTATGCCACTCAGGGAAAAAAGCAGTTTATGGTTGGTCAGGAAGACCAGAATACGATGATTGCTTTCTATACCCCAGATGGAGAGAGCCTTTATTTGACGAGTTATAAACTCACAGCTGACACCACTGTGAATAATCTTACTTGGACGAGTATTGAAGAGTACTGGAAAAGTAAGGGCGAGAGCAACGAAAAAATCGCAAAAGAAAAACAGGGGATTCTGGAGGAACTGAAGGAAATCAAGAATCTGATCTACATTGCTAACAAGGTTGTTCCGCTTACCTTCTCTGCTGATTTCGCTCAGGAGTTCTATCGAGAGAGCATCAAGGCTAATGTGGATGGTGTAGTCTATACATATGAGTTCTACTATGCGGCAAAAGATATGGCGGACGGCAATGGAAAGGCCGTTTATAAAAAGGGCGACATGACCCGCATTTGCCGAGTCAATGGTGGTACGTCCACACAGCTGTTTGTTTCTACTCAGCTGTCTCGCTGCGACGCAAAGATGTTCCCCAAGGTCAACTAAAAAACGAGTTAAGGTGTACCTTTGCCCCGGCTGTCCCCCGACAGCCGGGGCTTTTCGTTGTCCCTTTTGGCAAAGTGTGGTATACTGTTGCCAGAGATTTTATTGGGAACGAGGTACATCTATGAAAATTCCTGCAAACGGATTTACCCACGCCGGCAAGTTCCATGCGGACGACGTGTTTGCAACGGCGCTGCTGCAGATCATCCGGCCGGACATCAGGATCACCCGCGGCTTTGTGGTACCGGACGATTTCGACGGCATCGTGTACGATATCGGCTTTGGCATGTTCGATCACCATCAGGAGCCCCGCGAGTACCGTGCCAACGGCATCCCCTATGCGGCCTTTGGCCTGCTGTGGCGGGTGCTGGGCCCGGGGCTGGTGGGGGAGCGTCAGGCCCGGCTCATCGATGAAAACTTTATCCAGCCCCTTGACCTGAACGATAACACCGGCGAGCAGAACAGCCTGTGCGATGCCATCGGCTTCTTCAACCCGGTGTGGGATTCCAAGGAGGATCAGGACACCTGCTTCTTTAAGGCGGTGGCTGTGGCAAAGCAGATCCTGGAAAACCAGATCGAGAGCGCGAACGCCGTGAACCGCGCCGACGAGAAAGTGCAGCAGGCCTATAAGAATTCCCGGGACGGCATCGTGATCCTGCCCTGCTACCTGCCCTGGAAGAATGGCCTGTACAAGACCGATGCCCTCTTCGTCATCTACCCCAGCCAGCGCGGCGGGTGGAGTGCCCAGTGCGTGACCGACCACAAGACCAAAAAGCCGAAGCTGCCCTTCCCCCAGAGCTGGGCGGGCCAGCCGCAGGAGGTCATTGAGCAGAAGAGCGGCATCGAGGGCATCAGCTTCTGCCACGCCAGCCGCTTCCTCATCACCGCAAAGGACAAGGAGACGGCGCTGGCCGCCTGCCGTCAGGTGCTGAAAAACAACGGGAGACTGTGATATGAGCGGGGAAGCGGAGAAGACGGAGCGGGCCTATGTCTATATGGTGCGCTGCGCAGGCAGCCAGCTCTACACGGGCTGGACAAATGACCCGGCCAGCCGCCTGCACGCCCACAAGAGCGGGAAGGGGGCCAAGTGCACCCGTGCGCTGGGGGCACAGCGGTTCGCGTATCTGGAACGGTGCACAGACAAATCTGCCGCCCTGCGCCGGGAAGCAGCCCTGAAAAAGCTGACCAAGGCGCAGAAGGAGGCCCTGTGTGCCGAATGGGCTGAGAAGAACCTGCCCCGGCTCTCGCTGGCCACCCGGGCCGATGCGGCGGAGATCCTGGACATCTACAACTGGTATGTCCTGCACCATACCGCCACCTTTCAGGTGACGCCCTCTTCCCTGCCGGAGTATGAGGACTGGGTGGACAGCACCCGTGCGCTGATCCCTCTGCTGCTGGCCCGGGATGGGGACGGGAAACTGCTGGGCTACGCCTGCGCCCACCGCTACCACCCCCGGGAGGCCTACGACTGGGCTGTGGAGAGCACCATCTACTGTGCCCCCGATGCCCGGGGCTTTGGTGTGGGGGATACCCTCTACCGCGCCCTGCTGGATATTCTGGACGGGATGGGTTACTGGAATGTCTACGCCCTTGTGGCAGACCCCAACCCCGCCAGTGAGCGTATCCATGCCCGCCTGGGCTTCACCTGCGTGGGCCGTGAGCCCCACACTGCCTATAAGTTCGGCTGGCTGGGCCTGTCCACCTGGTGGCTGCCCCTGCGCAGGGGCAATGAAAAGCCGGAGCCCACCCACCCGCTGACACAGGAACAGGTGGAGGAGATCCTGGGAAGATACCAGGCATAAAGAAAGCGTCCTTCGGGGCGCTTTTTTGCATTTCATATATACATTTTAACTGCATAAAATTTGAATATAAACAAATAATACTGCATAAACATACAAAGTGTAACAAATCCTGCCGCAAATGCGCGGCATGTTTGGCAGTTTTCAGCATTGACGGAAAAGCCGCGTGGCGTATAATAAAAAGCGTGATACAGAGCTTGCGAAATGAGCGTGCTGGAAGGGATGTTCGGCACAAAAAACAAAAGTGTAACATGAATGCAAAGGAGCGTTTACCATGAAAAAGGAAAACATCAAAAAAGTCGTTCTGGCCTACTCCGGTGGTCTGGATACCTCCATCATCATTCCCTGGCTGAAGGAAAACTACAACAACTGCGAAGTCGTCGCCGTTTCCGGTGACGTGGGCCAGGGCACCGAGCTGGACGGCCTGGAGGAAAAGGCCAAGGCTACCGGCGCTTCCAAGCTGTACGTTCTGGATCTGAAGAAGGACTTTGTGGAGAACTACATCTTCCCCACCCTGAAGTTCGGTGCAAAGTACGAGGACTACCTGCTGGGCACCAGCTTTGCACGCCCCTGCATTGCAAAGGCTCTGGCCGATATCGCCATCAAGGAAGGCGCGGATGCCATCTGCCACGGCTGCACCGGCAAGGGCAACGATCAGGTGCGTTTTGAGCTGACCCTCAAGGCCCTGTGCCCCGATATGGCCATCATTGCTCCCTGGCGTGAGTGGGACATCAAGAGCCGTGACGAGGAGATCGACTACGCCGAGGCTCACCACATCCCCCTGAAGATCAACCGCGAGACCAACTACTCCAAGGACAAGAACCTGTGGCATCTGAGCCACGAGGGCCTGGATCTGGAGAGCCCCGCCAACGAGCCCCAGTACAACCACCCCGGTTTCCTGGAGCTGGGTGTCAGCCCCGAGCAGGCTCCCGACACCCCGACCTATGTGACCATCCACTTTGAAAAGGGCGTTCCCACTGCCGTGGACGGCAAGGAAATGGGCGCTGTGGAGCTGGTGGAGTACCTGAACAAGCTGGGCGGCGAGAACGGCATCGGCCTGCTGGATATCGTTGAGAACCGTCTGGTGGGCATGAAGAGCCGCGGCGTGTACGAGACCCCCGGCGGTGCCATCCTGTACAAGGCCATCAATGTTCTGGAGACCATCACCCTGGACAAGGAGAGCGCACACCTCAAGGAGCAGCTGGCTCAGAAGTATGCCGACATCGTCTACAACGGCCAGTGGTTCACCCCGCTGCGTGAGGCTCTGGATGCTTTTGCCAACAGCCTTGCAAAGACCGTGACCGGTGACGTGAAGCTGAAGCTGTACAAGGGCAACATGATCAACGCTGGTGTCACCTCTCCGTTCACCCTGTACGATGAGCAGACCGCTTCCTTTGGTGAGGACGAGGATTACAATCAGGCAGACGCAGCAGGCTTCATCAACCTGTTCGGCCTGTCCATCAAGGAGCGCGCAAAGCTGTCCAAGAACTGGCCGGAGGTCAAGTAATCGCAACATTTTCGACTGCGTGTGTTTTCACACTTTCACACGCGGGTTCTCACACCGGCATCGTTGCCGGCGGCACCGCCGCAGGAGCGTTTTCCCCTGCGGCGGCTTTGCCGTTTTTATAAGGAGTTTATATTATGGCAGAACAACTCTGGAAGGGTCGGTTTTCCAAGGCGGTGGACAGCCGCGTCAACGACTTCAACTCCTCCATCCGCTTCGACCAGCGGATGATCGCGCAGGATATGCGCGGCAGCGGCGTCCATGCCGCCATGCTGGCACGGCAGGGCATCATCTCGGAGCAGGACTGTGCGGATATCCTCAGCGGGCTGGCTTCCATCGCGGACGACCTGTCCAGCGGTGCGCTGACCATTGATCCCGCCGCCGAGGACGTGCACACCTTTGTGGAGCAGACCCTGACCGCCCGTATCGGGGATGC